>Ga0081528_100043_pt1 | contig 110571 bp, 108 predicted proteins | sample HotLakmasection4_FD_71011 | JGI IMG/M metagenome (GOLD analysis project Ga0081528, IMG submission 71011) | Hypersaline microbial mat communities from Hot Lake, Washington, USA - Section #4 (SPADES assembly) (version 2) | ecosystem: Environmental > Aquatic > Non-marine Saline and Alkaline >...
GGCGCCGGAGAACAATTTGCGGGACCTTACGGTCCGGCTGCTCCACTCTGTGTACACAAGCCTGCGGCTTGCGACACAGAGTTCCGCATCCGGACGCAGGTCAGCACGACGTTGGCCGAAAGAAATATTATGACTGATCAAAAGCGATTATGGCTAAAAGTGTTTGCTGGGCTTTTGATCCTAATCCCAGGACTGCCCTATGTCCTGCTTGCCCTCGCATTGGTATTGCGCCCATTCAACCTACAAGAGATCCTATTTGTCCCGGGCCTTGTTATATTCAACGCCTATTTCACCCTGCCGGCCCTGATATTTGGAAATGGGCTCTATCCCTCGGAATCATTCGGCTACCTTCCGGGTCCGGCCGGATTTATACTGGCCGCAATCCTATACGGAATTATTTCATTTGGGATGGCCTTCCCAATATCAGCAGGCATACAAAAATTGAAATCTAAATGAATAACGAGGCCAACAAGCGGGTCCAGCGTACCCTCCACAAGGTGTCGGGTCCGCTGACCCGTGACGTTCGGATAGCCTCCGGACTTGATCTTGTACAATGCCGAGCGGTCCTGATTTTTCGCGATGAACTCAATCAGTCGATAATCGGTGACCGCCGTGACTCACCGGCCCTCATCACCGCCCCTTACGATGTACCAGCGCCTTTCGCTTACTGGGTCTATTTTGCGCGCGGCCAACTTCATCACTGCTACAGCGATGCAAATTGCCTCAAAAGAGCGGACTACCGGCCATGCCAGCTTAATCAACAGCAGTTTCATTCACATCTCCCATTAACTCCGAACAACACTTTCGAGCGTACCCCTCACCCGCGCTCGGCCTTTTCGGTTTCGTCATTCTCATTTGAGCGGGCGAGGGGGTCCGCTCAAAGTTGGGTTGGCCGAAAAGGACTATGCCATATGAGCCTGTTCAAGAAGATATTTGGCGGAAGACCTAAAGATATAAAGTGCTCTGTCGCAGAGTGGGCGATACAAGCTCCAAATGACGTATCGGGCCACGACATTACCTTCCAGAATTTGGTCTTATCATCGATAATGTTGTTTGATGGTGCTGATCCAAGCCTGAAAGAGCACTACCTAACAGACATTACCTTGTTTGAAGCTGGCATATATCTCTATTTTCGTGGCGACATGTGGCAATTTACACACGCTCCACATCGTCGCACGGATACGTCATGCGCACTTATACGCTCTTACAAGATGCTTTATGGCAAAGCCTTTTCAGCAGATATCCAAAACGTGTTTGAAAACCGCGTTGAGTACTATGGGGAAATGGCGCAGAATAGAGCAACACATCAGAAGTATCATGAGTTTCTTGTCGATATAATCGGGCTATCCAATACAGAGAAGATTCCTAAAGCCTACAACCTGAGACTGCGCCCACTGCCCCTGCTAAATGGCGATGAAATGTTCCGGCTTCGTATGCAAGTTATCCAATGGGAGGCAGGCGGAGTGAGAGAATACATAAAGTCGCTCGCATATGCATGACTGTTTCATTTAAGGGTTGTATAATGGGAATTCTGTCAGGTTTTCTGAATGTCCATGTAAACGCGGTAAAGCCACTTCAGTTTATACCGGGTCATGTCGCATTTCTTCTCGCAACTCAGGATGCATTTCGCGAGCGTTTATTTATGTGCGTCTTAATTCCGTCGCAGGAGGTTGAGTCTGGACAGCAGATAATGTCAGCCATTGACAAGCTGTCCGCGAGTGACTTTTATCGAGTACCGAACGATATTCGAGATGGCATTCCGACACATCAACGCACTCTGGCTGAGCCGCAGATCATGTGTGAACTTGGAGAATTGCATTACATGGAGTTCGGCCCTGAACAACTTGCACATTTTGGCAAAGCGAAACAATGGTTCAAATAGGCATATGGAGGGCATCATGTTTGGGTTCCGTAAAAATCGAGTGCATGAACCTGTTGATCTGCAACATGCAGAAAATCGGAAATATGATCCGGTTGTGACCGACCGACTATTTGCGGGCGAAGATTGTGACGTAGTCACCGGAGCATCTGGTCCCTTTGGACGTTGTGCCACAAATCCGATCCCGGTGAACGGGCTATATGGATCCTTTAAGTACTTAGGCAAATTAAGCGCGCCATCAGGCTCCTGCTTTTTCTTCCATAAAGTATGTACTGTTGACAACCCATTATCGGATTCATTGTTGAACGTATACGAGCTGGTCTCTATTGACGGAAGTCTGTGGGATTGCCTGTTTCTAGATGTGTACCACCCCCGACGATCCAATAATTGCCCGCAAGGTCTCGTGTTGCATCCTTACATCAAAGAGGTTGGAGATCATCCATACACTTATGGCGTGAATGTGTTTGTCGAGAACTTTCCATACGACCTTCCCACACACTTGCGGAAACTTAATCCCATTACCACCTTTGCAGACCGGGCTGCTGAACACCTCCGTCAAAAGCAATATACGCGCCCCGCACACCATTTGACGTCTATGGACGGCATACTCGTTAAACCAACTCACACGGTTATTCACGACCCCACATCAGGTGCACGATTTTATGTCGGTCCCAAGTAACAGGGAAGAAGGGGCACAGTTCATTCAGTATGGATTATAGACGTATGATTACAGTACTGTTAGTCAATATGTGCGCCGAAGTGAAGGTTCTGAAATACGACACCACTTCAGACAATGATGCTGCGAGACGGCTTATTGAGGACTGGAAGGCTGGCAATATCAGATGGGATTACGACGATTGCAACGCCGCCTTCACTCCCGACTGGTTGGAGAAATACGGAATGGAACCATTGGGCGAGGACTACACCCCGCTGCATGACAATGGCGTCCGCATAATCGAATGGCGCTGTTGCATGGGGACAAATGATGCTGATGACCAAATTGTGTGTGGATACTTGGTTCCCTCATATGAAGAGAGCGGCCAACAAGAGCCTCCAGCGTACCCGTGACACGCGGGCGGGCTTTCTGGTATAGTCGGGCCAGTGGGCGCGTGTCACGGGTCCGCTGAGGCTTAACGTTGGCATTATAATATTGCCTCTGAATACCATTGAATTCGATGGGATAAAGTGTTGCAATTAGAGCTATGAAGCAGACTGTATATATAGAAACGACCATTCCGTCTTTCTTTTATGAAAGCCGGGAAGAAGCATTGTTTTCCGCGATGCGTCAATGGACAAAGGAGTGGTGGAGTAATGATAAAAGCAACTATCAGTGTTTTACGTCAGAAGCTGTGATAACAGAACTTGAGGCTGGCAATCATCCGCACAAAGAACAGAAACTGGCATTATTGAAGGATGTCGAGTTGCTGGAGATAAATTATTCCATTGAGGAAATTGTTGATGTCTATATTTCAAATTACCTCATGCCAAAAGACGATCTGGGAGATGCTTTGCATCTCGCGATAGCCTCATATTACAAGATGGACTTTCTTTTGACATGGAACTGTCAGCATTTAGCAAACGCCAATAAGCGGGCACACATAAGGCGTGTTAACGAACGTTTGAAAATCTTCACGCCAGAATTAGTTACACCATATGAATTAACGGGTGAATAATATGCATACAATCTCAACGATCGAAGAAATCAGAGCAACCCGACAGGAAATCTCTCGAAAATGTGATTTCAATCCGCACAAACTGGTTTCTTATTATATTGACCGTCAAAAGAAGAAATTACCAACCAATCAATCCAGCGTACGCGAAACAAGCTCGCGCCGCTGATCTTGTCGTTCCCCGGACGCAGCCTGCGGCTTGCGACACAGAGTTCCGCATCCGGACGCAGGGCAGCACGACGTTGTGCCGAGAGGAGATTTGATATGGAGCCAGTTGTCAGACAGGCCACGGAAGCTGATGCACAAGACCTGAAGGACTTGGATACCATCGTTCCGGTCGAGCCGGCTCGCGCCGAATCCATCGACCGCTGGTTGCGTGACACCCCCGTACTTGTGGCTGAAGTTGACGGCAGAGTCGTAGGATACGGCGTGTTCGACCATGCGTTCTTTGGGCAGAGCAATATCGCCATGCTGATGATGCACCAAGATTACCGTGGTCGCGGAATCGGAGAGCACATCCTGCGGAAGCTCGAAAAACTCGCCGACACACCAAAGATCTACGTCACGACCAACCAGTCAAACCACCGGATGCAGAGATTGCTCTCCCGGATGGGATACCGTCCGGGGGGATACATACACGAACTCGATCCGGGTGATCCGGAACTCGTGTTCGTAAAGGATGCAGAGACGGCACAACAATGAAATTCGGAGCTTCCGGATTCTTGTGGGGATTGTACATGGGACGCAAAGCGGGGCCCAAGCTGCCGAAAAGGAAAGACCGACAAAGCGTGCGACGAAGCGTAGACGACAACGTGTGCGACGACGTGTGGAAGCCGGATGTCATTCCTGACCGTCTCGGAGAGTTGTCGGAGCATGGTTGCTGCTCCTGTCCTGCCACGCCACACTTGGTCGCGTTCTTCGTCTCACTCCTTGTTGTCTATGCTTCGTCGCAAGACTTGTTTGAGACGACGTTCGGCCAGCCAAATCTCGACACAAACGGGGCTTCCACGCCCTCACACGGTACCCAGTGGGGCGCGCCCCACTGGTCCCGTGATTTCCGGCGTTGTGCCCAGAAGAAGATGTTGACAGCATAAGTCATAAGTCATACTGTATTGACATGAGAATGACACTATCTATACCTGATGGCGTGGCGCACCGGTTTCAGGCGGCGGTACCCGCTCGCCAGCGATCGCGTCTTGTGACCCGTCTACTCGAACACGAATTGTCAGAACGCGACAGTTCTCTCGCTGCAGCCTGCCGAGCCGCGAATCGCGACCGCGCACTGGCTCGTGAGATTGACGAATGGCAATCGTTTGAGGACGGGATTGAGGAATGACAGAGGCAATCATCAAGAGAGGCGATGTTTGGTGGATCAGTCTCGACCCAACGCAGGGATCCGAGATCAAGAAGACGAGGCCGTGCATCGTGCTGACGCACGATACGATCAACCGTCTGCGTCGGACGGTTGTCGTCATCCCCTTGTCGACAGCCGCGAAGCCCCACCCCCCCATTACAGTGCCTGTCACATGTCAGGGCAAGGCGGTGGTAGCGATCGTCGACCAGCTCCGCGCCGTTGCGAAGCACCGCCTCAAGTCCAGAATTGAGACCATCTCGGCAGACGAACTCGATGAAGTCTGCCAAGCCGTATCAACGATTCTTGAGATTCGATAGAGGGGGCACAACAAACTAAGGATTAGTTCCGACTGCGAAGCGGTCGGTGACTAATCCCTGGTTTCTTCCTTCGGCGGATCTGCGACATGAAGCCGCGATCATCATCAGAGACCACGTTGATTGCGTAGACGCCCTATAGGGAAATGGTTCGTGGCGGGAGGTAGCCGTGGTCACGGATGACGGATTGATCGGCCTGCACGTGGGACGGGACGGATAGGAATTTCAAGAGGAACGCCTGTTTCTGGAGGGATACGCCCCCCCGGAAACAGGCTTTTTTTCGCCGTACGGGCAGACCCGTGCGACCACGCGTGTCGAATACGCGCACGTACGACTGACGGCTCCGTTTTGCGTATCCAGAAAGCTTGAGGTCTTCGTCAAGTTTTGCTAACAGTTCTTTGCTCATGGCATCTTCCTTTCGTTGCGGGGTCTCACGTTGAGCCCCCTTCGAAAGGAAGAATGCCAGATAAACGAATATTTTTACTGCCGCGCAGCGGCTTACTTGAACCATGCCTTTGAGCGTACGCGTGGCACTCGCCGCTCAAGGCTGACGTTCGATCAAGGAATGAAAACGCTGGTCTACATTTTAATGCTGACGGCGATCCCCCTGCTCCATGCAGAGGAAGCCAGCCGCGAGAAATGGGAAACCAAGCTTTCTCTACTGACGAACGGCATGACAAGAACAGAGGTCGAGAGGATTCTCCCCCAAGGGTCGGGAATGAGGGGAGTGTTTAGCTCGGGCAGTGGATACACGATTATCTACAATCTGGATACGGAAGCTTCTTTGCATACTTCAACTGCAAGGACCAGAAGATGTCGGTAACAGAACTGCCTGCCGAAGGAGGGGCGGATGCATCTACCAAAGGGTTTATTGAGGGTTTTGGCAAAGAGGTCCAGTGGATGGCCTCCACCTTCAATAGGGATAATAGCAATAAGGACTACTCCGGCAAATGGCCTGTATATACATTCGGCGTAAGTCGCCAAAGCAAGGCCGACATAACCGGACACGTCGAACAACGGTCTGAAGATCAGCCGCGGCCACATTCGCCACAAACGTAAAAACACTGCGCATCGCACTGCTGACTATCCTGATGCCCGAATGTCTGGTTGCACAGCCCCCGCTCCCTCCCGTCAACCGACCCCTTCTGGCCCCGGTCGCAGGGCCAACGATTTCAGAAGTTCTGTGGCGGTGCGATTTGCGGACGCAGCTTGTTGACCACGGGATGAAGAGATCGGGTAAGGGTAGTCGGGTAAGCGTGGGGAGTAAGGGTAGTTAATGGTCGGCTAGACACATAAACGATTTCTTAACCGCTTCTCTTAACCGGATACACTTACCCGAGGGCATTAACCGTTCCCGCGAATAAGCAAAACGGAACGAGTGATGACAGCGGGGGTGAAGAGATCGGGTGGACCTGCGGCTTGGGAAGAATGCTGAAGTCTTTGATTTTTAGTCAAAGGTACGGTAGCATGATGCAAAGCACGGGGAAATCATGGGAGAAGCTATGTATAAACCAACGATATTGGTATGGTCAGGAAGCGCTCGCGAAGCATCGTTTAACAAAAAACTGGCCAGGCAAGCGGCGGCTTTTGCGGAAGAAGCAGGCGCGTCAGTAACATTTGTGGATTTGCGGGATATTCCACTGCCTGTGTTTGATCAAGACCTTGAAGCGCGGGAAGGGGAGCCGGAAAACGCGACGAAATTTAAAGCGTTGATGAAAAAAGCCGACGGCATGATTATTGCGTCACCCGAACATAACAGCTCCTACAGCGCTTTGCTGAAAAACACCATTGACTGGGCTTCGCGGCAGCAGGAAAACGAAAAACCCTTGGAATGTTTTACCGGCAAGACCGCAGCGATTATAAGCGCTTCCCCCGGAGGGCTCGGTGGATTGCGGGGGCTCGTAACCTTGCGTATGCTTCTCTCCAACCTGGGCATGGTGGTGGTCCCGGAGCAATTTGCATTATCGGGCGCGGGTGATGCGTTTAACGAGGACGGCACGCTGAAAGACGACAAAAAAAGCGAAGCTGTTCGCGGGGTAGCGCGCGCGTTGGTATCGGCCACGTCTAAATTAAACGCGAAATCGTGATGGCAGGTTAACCATCATGAAATGCCGGGGATACGCAGGGTTTAATTGTGGCCTGCGGATGGCCCGGGCGCTTAAGCGTGTTCTTTTCTCCAAAGGCGGCGCGGCTTTGTGGAACATAAAAAAATGACTAAAGTCGCGCGTTAAAACGCTTTACTTCCGGTAAGCATTGTGTATGTTTTCCGTTAATTTATATCTTTTGCCCAAGGACATCTAGCTGTGGAGGTTTCATGAATATGCGATGGAAATATTGCGTGGCTGGGTTGGTTGTGATGGTGATGGCACCGGGAACATTATACGCCGCCTCGGCCGGCACGGATGACGCCAATAATTATTCGGTCGGCACGTGGACCAATGCCTCGAACGGCGGAACAGGATTTGGTCCTTGGACGATTGCTGCGGATGTAGGCGCAGTGGCGGACATGGAAGATTCCACCAACGGGTCTGGCGACATCAACAGCACCAATGATTTGTCGTTTAAGTTAATCGGCGGAGCGTCTAATTTTATTGCCGCGGAGCGCCTGTTCTCAAGTCCCTTGCAACATAGCGATACGTTTTCGTTTACCATGGCTTATAACTGGGATGGCGGCTCGCGGGGAGTGAGCATTCGTGATGCATTCGGTGGAACGTTGCTGAACATTGATTTCTCGGGAGGCAACAGCCTGACTTACACATGGAACGGATTGCCTTCGGTGGAAATCAGCACGGATTATTTTGATACAGCCTCCTTGGAGGTCACCGTCACCCAATGGTATGAAAATCGTCTGGAAGTGACGATTGTGCGCACGAATGACAATTTAACGGTTAACTCCGTTTCCCCGTGGTATGACAATCCGGTAGGCGGTTTCCAGTTTTATAACGGGGGCCACGCTGCGGATTCGGATAATTATGCGCTTTATTTTAATGACCTTGAAATCGGTGTTGGCCCAGCCGCTCTGGCTGTGTATGGGACCGATGGCCTTACCGCAGGCCTTACTAATACACTTACAGTATATCGTAACGATTCGCTGGCGGCGCCGTTGCTGGTGAATCTGTCGTCCGATGATACCAACGTAGTGACTGTGCCGGCTACTGTGACAATTGACGCCGGTTTTTCGAGTACGGAGTTTGAGATTGTGGGAATGGGATTGGGAGAAGCGACACTGGAAGCCAGCGCAGGATCGGCTACAGGCACGTATGATGTGGTGGTAACGGATATCGCGTATGACGACTCGTCCTATTACTCCACATGGGACGATGGCGATAACGAGGGGTTGGGATTCCAGCCGTGGATTTTGTCTGATAACAATGGTCCGGGTGTGGGCTTCACAAATAATGTGGGTTTTCTGTTGGAAAGCGCCGTGCCTCAAGCAGGCGATGTGAATGATCCTTTCGATACCGCGTTTGGCATCTTTGCGACCGGCGACGGAACCGCAGGCGATGAGCCTTTGGGTGAAGCCACGCGTCCGTTTAGCGCGGAATTGCAGATCGGTGAAATTGTTTCTATTGATCTCGGCGTTAATTTCCGTAACGGGGCCAAAGGCGTTGTATTTCAAAACGGCGGAGACTGGCTGTTTGAGTTCCGCGTGGCGGGGGATCAATACACGTACCAAAACCATGATCAAGCCGAAGCAGGTGTTGATCTGCCGTGGGCGTATGCAGCCGATTCTGAAATCACAGTGATACTTTCGCGTGTGGATGCGACGGAATATAATATTGGCTTGATACGAAACGGAAGCGCGCCGGAAACCAACGATTTAACAAGCGTGACGTTGGATCAAGCGCCCGATCGCATGCGGTTGTATGTATTCGACACAGACGGTGGCAACCCGAACAATTTGTATTTTAATAACCTGGCGATCTACTCCGGCTACTACGGCGATTTTACGCCGACACTTTCGGTGACCGGCATTGACGCGATGGCGGCGGGTGTTACCAACGTGCTGACCGTCAGTCGCAACGGCCCGCTCGACGGTTTTGTGACGGTGGCCTTGGCCAGTTCCGCAACCAATATCGTCCAACATTTTCCATTATCCGTGGATATACTCGAGGATCAGTCTAGCGCTACGTTTGATGTAGTGGGTGTGGATTACGGCACCGCCACCATCACGGTGTCCGCGTCAGCGTACAACGACGGCACGTTGGATGTGGATGTGTTCGACATTGCGTATGATGACAGCGCCTATTACGGGGCATGGACCAACGGCGCCAATGCAGGCAGCGGATTTGATCCCTGGATATTAACCGATAACGACAATGGTGTGGATCAATTCGCGGGTCAGTTTATCGGGGACTCCACGGTGGGCGCGGGCAACGTAAATGCCTCGTCCGGGGATGCGTTTGCGATGTTTGCCAATGGCGATCCGGGACCACAGGCTTTTGCCACGCGCGGTTTTACGGAACTGGCAATTGGGCAGTCTCTGAGTTATGAAATGGGCATTAATTTCCGCAACGGAGCCAAAGGCGCGACGATTCAGCATGACGGCACATGGCTGTTTGAAATTGCGGTGTTTGATAACGGCTATCGTTACCGCAACTGGGAGCAGGATGCCGACCACACGGAATTGCCTTGGGATTATGCGGCAGACACCGCGTTGGAAATCACGGTCTCCCGCGTGGATACGTCCACGTACAATATACGTATTGCGCGTCGTGGCAGCGCGCCCGAAGAAGTGTTGTTGCAAGGTCAGTCGTTTAGTTTAGCGCCTAATGAAATACGTTTCTTTAATGTAAACACCGACTCGGGTGCGGCTGAAAATAATTTATATTTTAATCGCCTGGCCGTCTTCACGGATATTGTAGGCGAATTCTTTACCGACGGCATTCCGGTAAGTTGGTGGGACTTGTACAGTATTGCCGTTCCTGAACGTATTGCAGCAGATGATAACGATACCGATACATCGTCCAACTGGGAAGAATACGTTACCGGAACGAATCCGACCAATGCCTTGTCGTTGTTCACCAACATCGTCGAAGGACCTGCAAGCGCGTCCGGCGAAGAAATGACAATATTTACAGGCACCCCGACATTTACCAACCGTGTGTACGACGTGTTCTGGACCACGAATCTTGTGGCCGATCCGCAAGTGTGGCAGCCGTACGGGTTTAACACACCGGGCAATGCCGATAACTCGGCGGTGTCTTTGACAGTGACTAACGACGCCCCGGGCCGCGCTTATCGCACGGGCGTGAAGGTGCCGTAAAGCAGTATGGTTAGCCCGGATCTTGCATGCGCTGTCTTGGAAATAGCGCGTTAGTTGTGCGGTTCTGTCACAAGTGAAAGACGCGGCACGTCCACAACCCGGCTTTCTTTGCGGGCTGTTTCGGCGGCAAAGACCAGCGCATGGGAATCGTAGCTTTCCGCGAGCCCCGTGGTGATTTTTTCGGGATCGTTTTCCGCCACGGCCGCCAAAAACCGGCGCATGATACCGCTGTCGCCTCCACCGTGCCCTCCGTCTGCGTTCGTGGACGCTGTGTTGAGGTGCAATTCTTCTTTTTCGTCCGTTAAAAAATCCATGATACGTATGCTACGACTATCGCCAAGGATTTCGCCCCGGCTTCCAAAAATCCGCGTGGTTCTTCCATAGCCTAATCCGGTAAAAGCGGTCATGGTGAAGGTGGCCGTGGTTCCGTTTTCAAATTCCATATTTACTGTTTGATGATCCACCACGTCATTATCGCATGCATACACACAGCGACCGTAAGGGCCTTTACGCAGCGCTTCGATCACGCCTTCCGTGCTGATGTTGTTGGTGATTACCCTGAGAGGCCATCCTGTGTGGCCTTGCTCCAGTAATTTAGTGTAGAGGCGCACGGCGGAGTAAGGGCATTGGCAGGATACCGCGCAATCGAGGCAGCGGTCCGCGGCCCCTTCGGGGCGGTTTTCCGGGCGGAAATGTTTTAAACTGCCAAACGAGGAAACTTTTTTGCAACGGGCCCCGATGATGTATTGCATCCAGTCCAGATCGTGGCACGACTTGGCGAGAAGCATCGGAGAGGATTCCGTTTCATTCCGCCAATTGCCGCGTACAAAAGAATGCGCTTGATGCCAGTAACCTACCGGCTCCAGATGCTGTACGGATATGATATCTCCGATGCGCCCGCTATCCAGCACGCGTTTTAAGCGCTGCGTGTAGGGCGTGTAGCGTAACACATGGCAAACAGCGAACATCACGCCTGTGCGAAGCATAGCTTCGGCAATCGTTTGGCATCCTTCTTGCGATGTAGCCATGGGTTTTTCCAGAAGAATGGCGTAGCCTTGTTGTGCAAAAACGCAGGCTGGTTCAACGTGCATCCGGTCCTGTGTGGCGATAATTACCGCATCGGCAAAGCGTTCTCGCGCGGCTGCGTCGCGCCAATCCCGGAAGACCCGGGCTGTAGGGATTTTATGGCGTTGCGCCATGCGTTCCCGTTGATAATCACGAGGCTCGGCTACGCCCACTAAGATTCCTTCGTCCGGATGTTCCGCTACATAATCGGCATAAGCGCGCCCGCGCTCTCCTGCGCCAATGATTAAAATTTTGCAGGGACTTTTAAGCATGACTGTATTGATGTGCCATTCAATTCTTAAACGGTTAAGCGCGTACTGAACGGAGGCATTCCTGCATGGCGTCTTCGTGCGATTCCAGGCTTTTGACCAGCGCGATTTGCGTGCGCGCGCGGTCGAGGTTGTGGTCGGGGCGATGCGTCTTAAAGTAGCGGTCGCCTTCCAGATAATCCGTCAAAAATCGAATGCCTGTTTCCAGCGTGATAAGCTGACCGGAAAAAACCAGATGATCCCTCTCGTCCGGCGTAAGCATGTCATCCGTCGCCGCGAGATAGCCTTCCGCCAGCGCTTCGAATATGTCCATTCGCGCGGTAACTTTTGAGCGGTCGCGTTCGTCTTCGGGCGCGGGGCTCAGCGTGGTGCGCATCATGTCCCCGAAATCGTATAACACAAGCCCGGGCATAACGGTGTCGAGGTCAATCACACAAATGCCTTTGCCCGTCACATGGTCCAGCATCACATTGTTGAGTTTGGTGTCGTTGTGCGTGATTCGTTCGGGAATACGGCCTGCGCGGTGCAGGTCAAGCAAGCGACGCGTTGCATCGGCGCGGGCAAAAATAAAATTCAATTCATTGTGGATGTTGTTTGCCCGTCCGCAAACATCTCGTTCCGCGGCGAGCTTTAAAGCCTCAAGGCGTTTGGGGGTGTTGTGAAAGTGCGGGATGGTTTCATGCAAGCGAGGGCCCGGCAAATCGGTGAGTTGTGCCTGGAATTGACCAATGGCAAAAGCCGTTTCGCGCGCTTGCGCGGGTGTTTGCAGCACGTCATGAGTCGAAGCGCCTTCAACAAAAACATACGTGCGCCAATACGCGCCGGTCGCATCTAGAACATACGCCGCGCCGTCTTTGGATGGGATAAGCGTTAAACTCCTTGTTGCGGCGTCGGGCATACCCTGGGCCAACCATTTCGAACGCACATGCCCCGTCACACGTTGAATGTTTTCCATCAGCGCGGGCGGATTTGTAAAGACGTGATGATTGATGCGTTGGTGGATGTAGCGTATGTCTTGTCCGTTTTGACGATACGTCACACAAAACGTGTCGTTGATATGTCCCGAACCATACAGCCCGCCACGTATGAACTCGCCCGGAAGGGCAAAAGCGAGGCCGATGTCGTGCAAGTCGAGTTGATTCGGTTCGGTCATGATTTCGTTCTTTCTAACGTAGTAATGCGATGGACCAAGCTATGTCCTTTGGGGTGTGTGTGATTAAGGCGATCATAAGTCTGGCGTAACGATAACGCGCGCTTATTGGCGAGCATCCTTCCTAGCATCCTTCCAGTTCCGGGTGCGCATTGAAAATGCGGTCACCTGCGTCGCCAAGGCCGGGCACAATAAACGCATTTTCGTTTAAAGCCTTATCAATCGCGCACACATAGATGCGTGTGTCGGGATAGTACTGGTGCACTTTTTTGATGCCTTCCGGCGCGGCGATCATCGCAAGCAAACGGATTTCGTTTACGCCCCAGTCCTGCACCGCGCGTATAGCGGCAATAGCCGAGCCCCCTGTGGCCAGCATCGGGTCCAGCACCAGCGCGAGATCCACCGGTTGGTTATGCGGTAACTTTTTATAATATTCCACCGGCTCGTGGGTTGTTTCATCGCGGTAAAAACCCAAATGCCACACCTGCGCGACCGGAATCAAATCAAGCACCGGCTCCACCATGCCTAACCCCGCGCGCAGAATAGGCACAATCGCAATGCGTTGACGCAAGACACGGCCTTCGGTCATCGTCAACGGCGTTTCAACAGGCACTGTTTTCAGATCCAGATCCTTGGTGGCTTCGTAACTTAACAAGACGGAAAGGCGGTGAATGCTGCTGCGGAACCGTTCCGGCGACGTGTGCTTGTCCCTTAATCGGACGAGATGATGGTGTACCAGGGGATGCTGTAATTCACACACATTTTTCATGGCCTTATGATTCGTGTGCGCGCCGCCCGATGTCAAGTGTCTTTACCTCTCTTAATTATCTGATTATCTCCTTATGATCACCATTGCCGTAACAGATCACTATAGATCACGATTTGGTTTTTTCGGCGCGTGGACGGAATTGTAAAACAATAGGCGCGCCTTCCAGGCCGAAAGCTTCGCGCAAGCAGCGTTGCAGATATTGTTCGTATGTGTTGGGAAGCAGTTTGGGTTCGTTCACAAACAGGCGGATACGCACCGGACGTGTGCCGACTTGTGTGGCATAATACATTTTAAAACGTCGTCCTCCCGAAACCGGCGGTTGTACGCGCGTAAATGCATCGTGCAGGACCCGGTTTAATAAGCCTGTTGTGCATTCAAGCCGCACCATGGATGCCACGCGGTCTATGGCTTCAATCGTATGGCGGATATTGTATCCGGATTGCGCCGAGCAATACACCACCGGCACAAACCCGAGGAATGGCACGGCTTGCGCAAGCGCTTTGGTGTATTGGCGTTGCGTAGTTTTGCCTTCCGCGAGATCCCATTTGTTAATAACAAGCGCCATGCCTTTGCGATGTTTAAGCACCATGGAAGCAATGGTTTTATCCTGCGCCGTCGGTCCTTGTTCGGCGTCCAGCATCATGACCACCACATCCGCGCGTTCGATGCTTTTCTCGGTGCGCATTAGGCTAAACCGTTCGACGGTGTCTTTGATTTTTCCTTTGCGTCGAATGCCGGCGGTATCTGTTAGGAGGTAGGACCGTTTGGCTTCGCCTTCGCCGATATGAAACGGAATTTCGATGCTGTCGCGCGTTGTGCCTGGAATATCGGAGACCAGCACCCGGTCGCTGCGCAGCAGCCGGTTGATATACGAGGATTTACCGACATTGGGCCGTCCAACAATCGCGACTTTGAGCGGTTCCGTATCCGCGGTTTGATCTGCGTCGGGAAGAAGAGGCATAAGGACATGAAAAAGATCGTCTATGCCGCGATTATGCAATGCGGATACAGGATATACCGGAAACCCGAGTCGTTGAAATTCTCCCAGGCGGTCTTCCAGTTCAGGATGATCGCATTTGTTGGCGGCGACCAGCACGGTATGACTACGCGCGCGCAACAAACGCGCCACTTCTTCATCCATCGGTTGCAATCCCGCAGTGATATCCACAGTCAAAATCGCGACGCATGCGTCGGTTAAAGCCACGTCCACTTGACGCGTCATGCCTTCGGTAAGCACATCCGACGCGGCGGCCCGGTCCATCATGCTGATGCCTCCGGTGTCTATCATCTCGAAACGCTGTCCGTTCCAGTCGGCGATGGCGGAAATACGATCGCGTGTGACCCCGCTTTCTTCGTGCACAATAGCCAGACGCCGGCCAACCATCCGGTTAAATAACGCGGACTTGCCGACATTGGGGCGTCCAACAATCGCCACCGTACGGGAGCACGAGGATGCAGGCATGTCAGACTTCTCCGTATCCGGACGAAGACGGTTGTTTTTCAAGTTGGTGTATGCCGTCTCGCAGATATTGGATAAACGACAACGCGGTAAACGCCGTGGCTACCCACACCAATACCATAAATGATTTCACATGCCCGTCCGCCAGCACCCACGCGATGCATATCATTTGCAGTACTGTCGCGATTTTCCCCGAGATGCGTGGGCGAATTTCCACGTGCCCGGTCATCCAGTTAATTAAATACGCGCCCGCAATCAGCACGACATCGCGGCTGATAATCAGGAGCGCAAAAAAGACCGGAATCTGGGGTTGCAGCGCAGGGAGGGATGGACGCGTCAACAGTATCAGAGCGGAAAGCAATAACGCTTTATCCGCAATAGGATCCAGAATTGCGCCGAGACGCGTAACTTCGTCGCGGACGCGCGCCAGATAGCCGTCAAGCGCGTCGGTCAACGCAATTAATACAAACAAAAGAAGCGCGATGTAGCGCTGATATTCCTGCGGGTCTCCGGCGGCCAGTCCGATTTTGTAATAAATGACCATCAGGATAAAAACCGGAATCCCCAGAATGCGCAGCAGCGTGATTTTCGTGGCGGTTGTCAGATGGATGGATGTGTGTTGTTGCATAGGCCACCTTTAGCTGTCCAGTCGGCTGCGGGCATACGCTGCGTTGGGATCGTCGGGAGCAAGTTCCAGAAAGCGCTCGAAGTGCGTACGCGCGCGCGAGCGCATGCGGTTGTCCTGTTCGTACAGAAGGCCCAGCAGCAAGTGACCGGGTGCGTAGTCGGGATCGCGCACCAACAGCGCTTCGAGTTGTTGCACGGCGGGGCTTGTTTCGCCTAGTTCCCGCAACGTAAGCGCGAGGTTGTACCGGGCGGCTATGCGATCGGGAGCCCGTTCGATGGATTGTTTAAACGCGTCCCGCGCGGCGTTCAGGTTCCGTTGTTCCAGGTACACGAGACCGAGGTTAAAATAAGCGGGTTCCATATTCGGCTGCAGTTCCAGCGCGCGCTGGTAATAAAACACAGCCCGATCCCAATTCCGGCGCTGCTGATAATCGAATCCGCGGGCCATCGCCGTGCGAGCCGCTTCCGCGCGTTGACGGTCCACGCTTCCGTCGGCGGATTGCTCGCGCGTTGACGGCTCGGTGGGTTGCAATGCCTGGGCCCGTTCTATAGCGCGTGGCGCGCGTGTATCGCGTGGAAAACGCTCGGCAAAATCTCGATAAGCTTGCGCCGCGCGGGCCCGGATCATGGTTTGATCAAGCAGTTCCGCGATTTGCCACAACGGTTCGGGCTGATCCGGCGCGAGATCCACGGCGCGCCGCAATGCATCCAGCGCTTCGTCGTATTCCCCGACGGCGCGGGCGGCTTCCGCCAACGACATGCGGTATGCGCTGTTTTGCTCTTCGCGCTGAATGGCCATGCGGAACGATTGGAGCGCTTCCTCCGCGCGATTTTCTTCCAGAAGAAACCGGCCTAGCACAAAATAGGCGCGGCCTGATTCCGGCGCAAGTTCCGTGCCTTGTCGCAAAGCGCGTTCGGCTAAAACAGGCTGTTGCAATTGCCGGGCCCGCTCGGCGGCGCGACGACTTAACGCCAGCGCTAAATCACGCTGGCCGTCCTGCGCGGCGCGGCGCGCGTCTTGCAGCAGCGTTTCGGGTGTGCGCGGCGCGGTGGCGGGAGAACGTTCCTCTTCGGATTCCTGCTCGTTGCGGGACAAGTCTGCTTGGGCCGGGTCGGTCGGCGCGTTGGTATCTATGGCGCGCACCAGCGTATTCCGCACCGGGGTCACGTCCAAAGGATCCGGCGCCGGTTCCGGTTCGCCTTGCAAGCGCGCGATTGCGCGTCGCGCTTCATAGGCTTCACGTCCCTGTGGTTGCACAAGCAGGTATTGTGTGAAGAAAGCCAGCGCATGTTCTGTTTCCCCGGTATGTTGTTCATGAATAACGCCTAGATTGTACAAGGCCGGGGGGTAGGTGGGGTTGCGTTCGAGCGCTTGCATGGCGTAGGCCACTGCTTCTTCGACGCCTTGTATTTCCATGGCGACGATCGAGAGCGCGGCCAGAATTCGAGGTGATTGCGGCGCACGTGTATGGGCCTCGTGTAACACACGCCAGGCTTCCCGCCAGGATTGTTCTTTGATTAAAATATGTCCGATATATTCCAGCGCGCGCGGATCACGCCGGTCCAACTGCGCCGCTTCGGCCAATAGACTGCGCGCTTTCGGTATATCGCCCTGATAATACGCAAGGACGCCCAAGCTGTAGGCGGATTCACTTAATCGTGGATTCAGACGCCTGCTCATCTCAAGCGCCCGGTGAGCGCCGTCCGCATCTTCCAGCAACCATGACGCGCGGGCGATGTGCAGAAAAGCTTCTGCATTACGTTCGTGATCCGGGCGCTTGTTAATGGATTTGATAAATAAATCACGCGCCCGCTCATACGCGCCCCGTTCCATCTGGCGCGTCGCGTTACGGAATTCGCGTTCGCCCGGTTGCCGGGCGCACCCTGTCAGGCCCGCAAGCAAGCCCACCAACATAAGCCGCGCCAGACATGATACGCGTATGGATTCCATGAACATCATCGCACCATACTATTTAATACTGGAATTCATAGCAAGCGTAGTGCAACATCATCCGCATATTCATGATAATGTTATTGCAGTCCGGTTTACTCGTTATCCTGCTGGTTTGTTCCGCCTTTTGCTCCAGCTCGGAAGTCGCGTTGTTCTCTTTGAACCCGCTGCATTTGCGTCGTTTGACTTTGACGCATCCTAAAGCCACCCAGCGTATTGAACATTTGTTAAACCCGCCTACGCGATTGCTGTCCACTATTTTAATAACCAATACCTTGGTGAATGTCCTGATTGCGATTGTGGGTTATGCCTTGGTGGAGCGCATGTTTCCCGGCCAGGGGGAATGGATTACCATCGTGTTTGTGACCTTGCTGTTGCTGATATTCGGGGAAGTAGGGCCTAAACGTATTGCCATGCTTTGGCCCGCGCATTTAGCGGTATGGTTTTCAGGGCCGTTGACGCTTGTTATGGTGGCGCTGACGCCGTTACGCGCCGGCTTGGAAAAACTTACCGGCTTGTTCCGCTCGGCATTCCAGACCCGGGGACGCACTTTGACAGAAGACGAATTTGAGACGGTGGTGGAATTAAGCGGCGAGCGGGGTGTATTGCAGGAAAACGAACGGCAGATGGTGAAAGCGATCATGCGCCTAGAGGAATTGCGGGCCAGCGACGTGATGACACCGCGTGTGGATTTGGTTGGCGTGGATTTGCATGATCGAAATGCCGACGTGTTGGCTACCGCGCTTCATACGCGCACGCGTCAAATTGTGCTGTATCGCGATTCTATTGACCAGATCGAAAGCCTGTTGGATACGCGTCGTTTCCTGCTGGATCCCGGTCAGCGTGTACAGGCCGCGCGTGTCCCGCCGCTTTATGTGCCTGAAGCCTGCAAACTGGATCAACTGCTGGCGCGTTTTCTCCGTGAACACAGGCGGGCGGCGATTGTCGTGGACGAATACGGCGGAACAGCCGGATTGGTCACACGGGGCGATATACTGGAAGAAATTATTGGCGAGATTGACGACGAACATACCGCGCAAAAACGTTGGTTTGATCCGGCGGGGCCGGACCGGTGGCTGGTGGACGGGCAAGCCAGTTTGGAAGATATTCACAGCAATCTCGGGTTGGATTTGGAGTCGGAAGACGGCGACCGTCTGGCGGGTTGGATCACGGAGCAATTGGAACGGCTTCCTCGACCGGGCGATATGGTGGAAGCGCAAGGATGTCGGGCCGTGGTGCAAAAAATGCGCAAAAACCGGATCACACACGTGTTGCTGGAAAAATTACCCGAACCGGAAAAGGAGGATGAGGCATGAGTCTGTTTGACTTCGTTCTTTTTTTTGTGGCGCTTGTGGGTAGCGGATTTTATTCGGGCATGGAAACCGGCATTGTTTCCATAAACCGTCTGCGCTTGCAGCACATGGTGCGCAATCGCATACGTGGCGCGACGATTTTACAGGAATTCCTGATGAAACCGGATCATCTACTCGGCACAACACTGGTCGGAACGAACATTTGCAATACGGCGGTATCGGTGGCGCTGGCGGGTTTGGCGGTGCGTTCGCTGGGCGGGCATGGCTTATGGCTGGCCAGTCTGGGCAGCACCGTTATTATACTTATTTTTGGGGAATACCTGCCTAAAGCCTGGTTCCGCAGTTATCCGGCGTACCGCAGCTTGCCGTTTGCCGGGGCGCTTAAGTGGTCCGGTTATCTTTTTTATCCGATCAGCGTTGGTGTCACGCAATTGGCGCGCGTGGTCACTCCCGCGCCTAAGAACCGTGAACAAGCGCCGTGGCTGACGCGCGAGGAATTTGCGCATCTGACCAAGGAAGGCGAGCAAACCGGAGCGTTGTCGTCGGACGAGCGCCGCATGATCCACAGCGTGCTGGAGTTAACCCGTAAAAGATGCCGCGATATCATGATTCCCCGTGATCGTATGATCGTCATCCCGCCCGACATGCGTGTGCCGGACATCATTGCGCTTGCCCGCGAAAAACGCATAAGCCGCTTGCCTATCTACGATGAGGAGCAGGATATGTTTATTGGAATCACGCATATTCTAGACCTGTTGACCGCGCAAGACGCGAAGAACAAAAAAGCCCGCGACTTTGCCCGCCCGCCGCAATATGTGGATGGAGACACCCCCGTGGACCGTTTGCTACCCCGCATGAGCATCACGCGCCAGCCCATGGCTCTGGTGACCGACGAAAAAAGCCGCGTGATTGGCCTGATCACTACCGAAGATATTCTCGAGGAAATTGTAGGCGACTTGTAGTCCCGGGCTCTGATCGTTCGCGATGCTTCAGTCTATGACTTTTAAGCGTCCGCCGGTGTCCCGCGCGATGTCCCGGTAAAATGCTTTGCCTTCTTCCCCCCGCTCGTTCGGGTGAGGTTTGTATATAATCGGGTTGATACGCACCTGCCGTCCGAATTGCGATTCGATATCTTCGACATAACGGGCAATTTCCTCTTTGTGTTCAGGGATCTCGACCCCGGTTTGCGCGGTTCCTTTTTTCAGATAGGGCGGATCGTCACTAAGAATAAACATCGTGTCGCATCCCTGTTCCACGGCCAGACGGATGGCTTCTCCGGGCGTGCTGCCGGAATAGCCCCGCTTCTGCCCCTGATTGCGAGGATTAAATTCCTGGGAAAGCCAGCTCATGGCTTTGTCTTTATTGTCGGTAGTGGCAAAAACCATTTCCGGCGCAAAGGCGTCGGCTCCGTCCACAAAAACAATGATATTAAACCGCGTCACGGGACTAAGCCCCGCCAGCATTTCCTTGGTCTGTTCCCGCACGTCTTCCACGACGCCTTTGGCCACCATGCTGGGGCTGATGTCCATGCAAATAATAATCGCGCGCGTCCGCACGTTTTCTCCGAAAAAGCGGGTGTCCGAATAACCCGAGCCACCGGTCAGACCGCGTCCCGCGCCGCCACCGGATCCGCCAAGACTTCCCAGGCTGGTGCCAGCGGCCGCCAGAAGATTCGGCGTGTCGCGCAGGTTTTTTAAATCGGGCGCATCAAGTTTGGGCAAAGCCGGCAGCGCGACATCGCTTGCTTGCGTGGAAACAAGCCGCTGTAGAATCTGGGGTTTGCGGACTTCTTTCTGCATTTGTTTTACGCGGATTGTATGTTCAAGTTTGCGGGGCGGCACCGAAGGCCGCTCTTTGGCTTCGAACATGGCTTTGGGTTTGTTGGAGATAACCAGCACGGTAAGAAACGCGGCGCCGCTTACCAACCCGATATGAAAAAGCGCGCTCACTAAAACAGCTTCCCACGGCAGCAGACGCTTTTTCCTCTTCGGAGGTGGCGCAGGCGGGGCGGGAGGGGGAGGCGGTTGTGTTGAAAGCCAATGAGGGTCCATCACATTTCTCCTTCCATAGCAAAGGTCACGTTCATGATATTCGCGGCGGCACAGGCGTTCAGGACATCCACGACCCGTTGATGTTCCAAATCCCCGGCAGGATTAATCGTGATCATCGCCTCCACGTTGTTGGCTTCAGCCGTTTCCCGGAATCGTTGAAGCATGCGTAGCAGCTCCGGTAAATCCCGGCTATCCGGGCTGTCGTATTCGAGACTATTCAAGACCACCCGCCCATCGGTGTAGATATCTATAATCTGCTCATCCGGCATCTCGACCGGCTCGGATTGCTCTGCCACGCCGGGCAAGGCAAAACTGATATCGGCTTCCTGGCGGTGTAGCGTGGTGGTTACCATGAAAAAAATAAGCAGCAGAAAAACCGCGTCAATCATAGGCGTGATCGGAATTTCCAGCTTTTCTTCCGTTGTGCGGCGCTTAAGCTTCATTTCATCCGCCCCCCGAACTTTGGAATGAAGCAAAAATGACGTCGAATACGCCTGCATCCGCGCATGCTTTGATTCCGCGCCGGACATATTTAAAATCGGTTTTGCGGTCCACGCGCATATAAACTTGCAGCGTTGGCTCCGTCGCCGTGCGCTCGCTGATAATTCCGGTTAGTTGCGTATCCGTGACCAGGCGCCCGCCGACCAGAAACGGTTTTTCCTCGGATACGATTTCCCCTTGAGGAGTGGCGCTGCCGAGAGGCAAAAGATTAACCGTGCCCCGGTTGCGCATATCGTCCGGCACGGAAGCTTTGGGAGCGATGGGAAGTTCGACTTCAGGGGTCAGATCCACCTGCGACATCGTGGCGGCGGTCATAAAAAAAATAAGCAGGAGAAACACCATGTCAATCATGGGCGTCATCTCCACATCCAATTCTATATCGCGTCTTTTCTTAAGTTTCATAACCACGAGCCTAATCGCAACAGTTACGTGCGGCGCGCGTTATTGCGGCGGGTATCCTCCCAGGGAAGGCGGTTGCGGTTCCCGTGGCGCCGCGGGACGGGGCGATTGCCCTGCGTGCATGGCGGGCGTGGCGGGAGCATACGCCGGTTCGGAAACGATTTCCGCGATGCCCGAGCCGGTTATGTGGTCGAGTATTTCCGAAAAATCCTCTTCGGCGCGGATCAGAATCCGGTTTAATATGTTGCGGAAAAGAAAGGAAAAGAATAGAGCGGGAATGGCAATAACCAAGCCTGTGGCGGTGGTGATCAACGCTTCGCCGATATTGCCTGCGAGAAGTTCCGGCTTGCCCATGCCGCCCGCGGAAATTTTCTGGAATGCGCCGATCATGCCGCTGACGGTTCCCAAAAGTCCGACCATGGGCGAGATTGCCGCAACCAGCGAAAGGAAATTGATCCAGAAGCCGGCTTGCGATTCCTGACGCCCGACAACTTCCGCGATGCCTTCCTCCATTTTGGGTTTGCTGTTTTTGATGTCGTCCGGATCAATGTGGCGCAAGCCCGCGCGCAGCGAGGTGGTAAACAAGCTATCGTGGCTCGAAGCCAGTTGCCATACCGTGCCGATGTCGCGGTTGCGCGCGGCGCTTTTAATCTGGCCAATGATCCCGGGGGGCATCATGCGCTTTTGATTTACGTGACGGAAATTAACGACCACCATGGAAATAAGCAGAAAAGAACAGAGGGCAAGCGGATACATCGCCCAGCCTCCTTGCGCTACCAGTCCGAGAAGCGTTAATTTTTTGGGGGCAGGCGCGGTTTCCGCGGCGGCCGCTGGTTCCTGTTGGGCCTGAAGGGTTATAACGCCAACTCCGAGCAGCAAGGTGACGGCCCATATAGTCATCATATATTTTTGCTTCATGGTTTCTCCTTTATCTCCAGATAGATTATTGTTCCCGGTCTGCGGTTTCTGTTTCGACAGCCGGTTCCTGTATGCCTGCAAACTGTTGTTCTTTCTTGAGTTGTTCCTGATAGGTTTCGATTAAACGTTCGGCTTGTTTATATTCTTCGGTGTCGGGATAAAGTTCTTTAAGCGCCCGGAACGTCCGGGACAGGGCCTGCCAATCTTCCATGCTGGCATAGCAGGGCAGAACTGCCGCGAGACAGCGTAATTCGTTATCGTTTACGTAAGGCTGGAAAACAAGGAGATGCACATACGCCATGGCGGCTTCTTCGTATTGTTCCAGCGCCTGGTGCGCTTCCGCCCGCGCGAAAAAAACCTCCGACTTCAACGCAAGATTGTCTTCCAGGCCTTCAACGGATTGCAGCAGGGATAGCGCGTCTTCGTGATTTCCAAGGCGGGCGTGGCATAATCCCGCGCGATAACGGGCGGTGTCTTTGTTTCCGGTATCGTAGTCCTGAGCCAGGAGATCATTGTATGCGTCGAGCGCACCCTGCCAGTCCTCTTTTTTCTCAAGTAAAAGCCCTTGGAGATACAAGGCTTCATCCACAGTGCTACCGGGCACATCACGGAACGGTAACATGCTTGAGATAAATCGTCTAAATGTTGCCAGAAGCGGCTCAATCTGGTCGTTCGATTCCAGTTGCTCCGCAGCCTGAAAAAAACGCGGGCGGGGAAAAGCAACGTGCTGAACATCCTTAAATGCTACCGCGGTTTCAATAAAGTTCCCGGTCTGCATTTCCCGGAGGATCCAAAGCGTATCCCCTTCACGTCGCAGGAGCTTCACCTGAAATTGGCCGTTTGGAACAGTCATCTCATAAGGGCCCAGTCCTTGGCGCGGCACCCGCGCTTCGCCGGGCTCCGCGACCAGCGCAAGCACGACGGCCAAGACCCCGATAGTTGTCTGAATAGGGCGTATCATGTTTCCAACTCCGCCATTCGTTTCCGGGCTTTTTCCACTTCGGGACGATCCGCCAAATCTTCGGCCTCCGTTAGTTCGCGGTAGGTGCGGAGCGCGGCTGCGCGGTCTTTTAAGCGCTCGAAAGCCTGTCCGCTTTGCCAATACGCGGTGGCCACGGCGTCGGTATAAGCCCGGTACAGGACATAGACCCGTTGATAGAAAGGGATAGATTCGCGAAATTCGCCCCGCTGTTCGTGGCAACGGCCGATGCCGAGAAGCGCTTGCGGTTTAAGCGCGGTGGGCGTGGTGCGGTTGGCCAGCACTTCCTTGTAGGTGTCTATGGCCGCGCTATATTCTTTCATGGCTTCCTGGCATTGCGCTTTCAGAAACAGCGTTTCAATATAAAGTTGGATATCCTGGGCGAGGTCCAGTGCCTGTTCAACGTGAAGCATAGCTTCAGAAACGTCCCCTCCGGCCAGCGTTGCTTCCGCGAGGCGCATGTGGGCTTCCGGCACGTAGCGGGAATCCCCGAAATCCTCCAAAACATGCCGGAAAAAAAGCAGGGCTTGTTCGGTGGCGCCATCCTCGGCCAACACGCGACCCACAAACGTCAGCGCTTCGGGACCTAAATCCCCGGGATTAAATTTCTCCGCGAGCGTGCGGGCCACGCGCTGTTGTTCCGCGGCATCCGCTTCAATGACCTGCGCCACCATCAAGCGGGCCGCCAAGGTCTTTCGTTCCCGTGACACGGCTTCTTTCAGCGCTTGCGTAACATCGGCACGGAAAACGTCGGCTCCTTCGTTGGCGTACAGCCGTGCCAGATCGGTAAGCAAGGCATCAAAACCTTCCCAGGGCCGCGTATTGCCGTGGCGCGTAAGCACATTCCAATACAGGGTTCGCGCCTGTTCAATCTGGCCCATCTGGCGCAGCGCCCATCCGGCTTGATACGCGGCTTCCACCACGTTCCCGGATTGGGGACGGCTTCTAATGTATTGAGCGAACGCGGCAACCATACGTTGGTAGACAGCTTCGTCATCCATCGCTCTGCATACTTTCGCCATTTGCGTAAGCGCGAGAAAATAATACGGGCCGGCTTCGTTCCCTACTTCTTCATAACTTTCTATGGCTTCTTCCAGTTGGCCCACGGCAGCCAACGCATCGCCCCGGGTGATCCGGGCTTCCCACTGGAACAGGTGATCGGGATACTGAATCAGCAACTCGGCGAGACGGTGGGCGGCGTCTTCAAAGTCTTCAAGGGAATACTGGCACAGCGCGGCGCGAAAAGCGGCTTCGGGCGTATACACGGACATAGGATATTCCTCCGCATACCGGTCAAACAGCGGAAGGGCGGTGTCGTACATGCCGCCGTAGAACATCGCGATGGGTTTCCAATATTCCACTTCGGTTTTTAACAAATGGGACGAATGATTTTTCAACCATTGATCGAATTTTGTCACCCCTTCCTCAAATCGCTCTTGCATGGTGGCGCACAAAGCCAGATAAAACTCGATACGCGGCTTTTGTTTGTGGTCCGGATAGTCGGCCAGTAGATTGCTCATTTCCGGTTCCGCGTCTTCAAATCGTTCCTGATTGATGTACGCTTCCGCGCGTATAAATGCGACGGTCGGCACCCGCCCGCGTTCTATCAGGTCCTCGTGGTCGCGGAATTGCTCAAGATACCCGTCCGCCCGCGCGATTAAATCGTTAAAGCGACGCATCCGTTGCAGCACAAGAATCAAATCAAAATGAGACACTTCCCGGATGGTTTCGTCCGTTTCCTCGTCTACCACGCGCGCAAACGCTACCCGGGCTTCCCAATAGCGATCCAGCGCGAAAAAGCACCGGCCCATGCGATGCCACAAGCTGGCATCGTAGGAAGGCGTTTCTTCAAGTTTAGCTAATAACGTTTCTGCTTGAAACAAACTCTGTTGCAACTGCCTGCGTTCCCGGAAAGTCTGCGACGCTTGCTCCACTCCGCCACCGCCGCGCCGGTCCAGCACGGACAGTCGGCTTTTTACGGTCTCAATCCATTTTCGCTGAAGGCGCAAGATGGAGCCGCGCGTGCGAATGTGGCGGTAGGCGCTTAAGGCCAGCTCGTAATCCGTGTTCTCAAACGCCCGGTCCCCGATTTCCATGCCGAGAAAATTGATATAAGCAATGGAATCCAAACTGTTGGCGTGCCGGTGCAGGTCGGCAATGACGGCAATAGCCTGCTCCAGGTCATCGGCTTCAAATAATAGACGCGCCTGAAACATGCCAGCTTGATCCGCGAGAGGGGAGCGGGGAGCGTTTTGGCGGAACGCGGTAAATGTTTTTAAGGCCTCCTCGTTTTCATCGTTTGCCATGTAGCAGATGCCAATTTGAAAAAAAGCGTCTTCGCTGAATTCCGAAGAAGGCCTTTCGGAAAGCAAACGCCGGTACGACGTAATAGCTTTGTTGTAGTCTTCTTCCGCTTGATGCGCGTTGCCTATGCGAAATAACGCTTCGTCCCTGAACCGGGCTTCGGGATACCGGCGGGCGTATGTCTCAAAAGTTTCTATCGCTTGTGCGAAGCTGCCTGCGTTGTAATACGAACATCCCAGCGCATAAAACACTTTTTCCATGGCCTGCTTCATTGAAGGCTCATCCCCGAAATGCCCCGCAATTTCGGAAAAATGCTGAATCGCCGTGCCGTAATCCCCGCTTCCAAAAGCCGTGAGCCCTTTGACGTATAGTTCTTCCGGTGTTTCGCCGGACTGGCCGTAGGCGATACAAGCCAGCGCCAGCCAACATCCCGTCCATAGATATGTAATGGTTTTCTTCACGAGCGTATTTCTTCTTGCCTGTTCCATCGCGTAGGATATCGAATGAAGTCTATGGGAAACCAGACGAAAGCAGCGGCAAACGAAATACTAACGGTTTCGTAACAGCAAGTGCCGTATAGGTCCGCGTCAAGAGCGCCGGGTCTTACAGCTTGAACGTGAAGCCATTGGACGTCATAATCCCGTTAATGAGAAATGTTCCCGCGCGTGTATTAATGGTGGATGACCATGCTATTGTCCGGCATGGCATGGGCGTTTTGCTGCAAACGTCCCCCGATCTCACGATTTGCGGCGAAGCAGGCGATTACGACGAAGCGCTCGCCGCGCTGCATTCCCTGAAACCGGATGTAGCGGTTATTGACCTTATTCTTAAGGAACGAAGCGGACTGGACTTGATCCGCGAAGCCCGCGCTCAAGGGGTGACGTGCCCGCTGTTGGTGATGTCCATGCACGACGAAACCACCCACGCGGAAAAATCCCTGCGCGCAGGCGCGCAAGGCTACGTGATGAAAGAACATGCGGACGAAGTGCTTGTGGAAGCGCTCCACACTGTGCTCGACGGCGGCATGTACATCAGCAATGCCATCAAGTCCCGTATGCTGCAAACCTACATTGACGGCGAAGACACACAGGAAGAAACAGGCATTGAGAGCCTGACAGAACGCGAAAAAGAAATTTTCGAATGCCTGGGCCGCGGCATGACCACGCGTAAAATCGCGGAATTGTTTGCATTAAGCACGCGCACCGTGGAAGTGCATCGCGCCCGCATTAAGAAGAAACTTAAATGCGAGAACGCCGCGCAAGTGCTGCGCGAAGCAGTCAAATGGGTGGAAACCAACACCTGACCTGATGGCCCGTAAATTTTTTCGTGTCCTAATTAGCTGAACGGGGGGATGTTGTGGAAGCCGTCGGTTTCCCGCCCCATTCCAAGCTTGGCAGGGTTTCTTTTTTTGCGCTATCTTCAACCTCACCATCGCTACGCGGTTTGTGGTCGTAGCCGTTATTTAGGAATACGTAATGCCCGCTAAAAAGCCATTTGTACATTTGCATTTTCATACGGAATACAGTTTGCTGGACGGTTTATGCCGGGTTAGCAGCGTGATGGATGCAGCCAACGAACTAGGCATGAGCGCGGTAGCGATTACCGATCACGGCGTTATGTTCGGAGTCATTGAATTCTACAAACAAGCGCTAAAAAAAGGCATTAAACCCATTATCGGCTGCGAAGCGTACATGGCTTACGGCAGCATGCACGAAAAACATAAAGTAGCCGGGCAGAAAGGACAGTCGTTTCATCAATTGCTGCTGGCCGAGGATATGGAAGGGTATCAGAACCTGGCCCGCCTGATTACGCTGTCCCACATCGAAGGGTTTTATTACAAACCGCGCATTGACCGCGAATTACTGGCCAAGCACAGCAAAGGACTGATCGCCACGTCCACGTGTTTTAAAGGCGAAATTCCGCAGCGCATACTTGAAGGGGACATGGCTGGCGCGTTGGAGTTGGCTGGCGTGTATTCCGAGATCATGGGCCCGGGCAATTTTTTCCTCGAAATGCAAGACCATGGCATTCCGGAGCAGCGCACTATTAACAACGGCATTCTGGAATTGCACAAAAAAACAGGTCTGCCGCTTGTCGCAACCAACGACGTGCATTATATCAAAAAAGAACACGCCGACGCGCATGAAGTGATGCTGTGCCTCCAAACACAAACAGTAATGAGCGATCCCAAGCGCATGCGGTATTCCTCCAAGGAATTCTATATGAAAAGCCCGGAGGAAATGTGGGAGCTATTCGGGGATTATCCGGAAGCGCTGACCAATACCGTGGACATTGCCGAACGCTGCAATGTCGAATTCCGTCTCGAAAAAGATCTTCATTTCCCGCTCTACGATGTTCCCGACAACAAAGAATTAAAACCGTATTTTATAGAACAGGTCAAAAGCGGATTGCGGGCCCGTTACGGCATCGAAGACGCGGATCACCCGAAAGACGACCGCGAAAAAGTGATTCATGAACGGTATAAGCACGAGCTGTCGGTAATTGAGCGCACGGGATTCCTCAATTATTTTCTCGTGGTATGGGATTTTATCCGGCACGCGCAGGAAAAAGGCATACCGGTGGGACCGGGTCGCGGTTCCGGCGCGGGCAGCATGGTGGCGTATGCGTTGGGCATTACCGGCATTGATCCGTTGCATTATAATCTCATTTTCGAGCGCTTCCTGAATCCCGAACGCGTGTCCCCGCCTGATTTCGACGTGGATTTTTGTCAATCGCGCCGCGGGGAAGTTATTGAATACGTCAAAGACAAGTACGGTCGAGACAGCGTAGCGCAGATCATTACGTTTGGCACGTTAGGCGCAAAAACGGTTATTCGCGATCTCGGGCGCGTGTTGGAAATACCTTTTTCCTATTGCGATCGCCTCGCCAAAATGATTCCCGAAGAACCGGACATGACGCTGGAAATTGCGTTGGCGCGCAATCCCGAATTTAAACAAGCCACAGAAACCGAAGATCAGGCCAAGCTCATCATGCAATACGCGCGCGTGCTGGAGGGGTTGCCGCGCAACCAAGGCACGCACGCGGCCGGGGTGGTGATTGGCGATAAACCGCTGGTGGAATTAATCCCGCTGGCCGTGGATAAAGAACAGCAAGTGGTCACACAGTTCGAGATGAAGCCGTTGGAACAAATCGGCTTGCTTAAAATGGATTTTCTAGGACTTAAAACGCTGACGGTTATTCAAGAAGCGCTGGATAATATCAAAGAAGCGCGCGGCGAATCGGTTGACATCATGGACATCCCCATGGACGACCCTAAAACTTTTGAATTGCTGAATCGAGGCGACACCATCGCGGTGTTCCAGGTGGAAAGCAAAGGCATGCGCGACCTGCTGCGACGCATAGGTTTATCGCGGTTCGAGGATTTGATTGCGATGATTGCTTTGTACCGCCCCGGACCGATGAATATGCTGGATGACTTTGTGGACCGCAAACACGGCAAAGTAAAAATCGTGTACGACCACCCTCTGCTGGAAGACGTTTTAAAAGAAACGTACGGCGTGATGTTATACCAGGAACAAGTGCAAATGGCGGCCAACCGGCTGGCCGGGTATAGCTTGGGGCAAGGGGACATTTTGCGGCGCGCCATGGGCAAGAAAATCAAAGAGGAAATGGCCGCCGAGCGTACGACGTTTGTGGAGGGCTGCCTCAAAACCAATAATATTTCCGCGAAAGTGGCGGAGAAGATATTTGACAATATTGAGCGTTTTGCCGGGTACGGTTTTAACAAATCGCATAGCGCGGCGTACGCGATATTGTCGTGGCAAACCGCGTACTTAAAAGCGCATTACCCCGCGGAATTTATGGCGGCGGTATGTTCCTGCGATATGAACAACGCCGACAAGCTGCCTAATTTTATTGCCGAGTGCCAGGAAATGGGACTTAAGATTTATGCGCCTAATGTCAACGAAAGCCACGTGCGTTTTAAACCCGAGCAGGACGGCATTCGGTTCGGCATGGCCGGTATTAAAAATGTTGGCGTGGGCGCGGTGGAAACGATTATCCGTGAGCGGGAAGCCCATGGTCCGTACACGGGGCTGGTGGATTTCTGCGCGCGCCTGGGATCGCAGAATGTGAACCGCAAAGTAGTGGAAAGTCTCGTGAAATGCGGCGCGTTTGATTTCTGCGATATGTCGCGTGGCCGCTTGTTTGCGGGCATTGATTTTGCGATGAACCGCGCGGCGTCGTTGCAGAAAGACAAAGCGTCAGGGCAAGGGTCGTTGTTTGACATCATGGAGCCGTCCGCCGACGCGTCGGACACACCCGAATATGAAGAAATTCCGCCGGGCGAACCGTGGACCAATAGCGTGATGCTGGCTGCGGAAAAAGAATTGCTGGGCTTTTATATTTCCGGCCACCCGTTAGCCGAATTGGAGTGGGAAGTTGAAAAATACAGTTTGGCGCGCTACGCCGACCTGGTGGATTTAGCCGATGCCACCGAGACCCGCGTGGGGGGGTTGGTTACGCAGTTGAATAAGCGTTTTAGTAAAAAAACGCAGGAACCGTTTGCGGTATTTATGTTGGAATCCCTGGAAGGCTCCGTGGAAGTGGTGGCTTTTCCGCAAGTATACCGCGAGTTCGGCATTTATCTGGAGGAAAATGCGCCGGTCATGGTGTGCGGCACGTTTGACCGGTCGGAACAAATGAAAATTCGCGCGTCGGAATTGTACCCGCTCCGCGAAATTCATAATCACTTTACGCGGCGACTGGGCATTCATTTGCCTGCGTCCACGATCAAAGACGAACAATTTGAGACCATTAAAAAAACGCTGATGGCGTATCCGGGTGATGTGCCGGTCACGATATGCCTTCTATTTCCGGGCGGGGAAAAAGTCTTTGTCGCGGCGGCGAAACAGTATCGTGTTTCCCCCTGCCGCGAGCTGATCCATAAACTCGAAAGCGTGCTGGGAGAAAACAGCGTGTATCCGGAAGTCATCCGCACCCCATGCAAACGCGTCAACCGCGGCAACGGGCGACGCTGGGGCAACGGCAACGGCTCGTACAACCGCCGCCGAGCCGCCCCCGCCATGGCCTGACGGAACGTGTCCATCCAGAACGTACGGTAAACCGGCGCACAGGAGGGGCAAGCTCCGTCTTGCCCGGAGAAGGGACCGGGTTTTTGGTGGAACGGGCATTATTCCCATGCGGATGAAAGTGTCGCGGTGTAGGTGCGTCTTGCTTCGGCTGTAAGGTGATACCGGTCCACAAAACAATCGTCAGGCATTGTCACCGGAAGTTCCAGTACAGTCGCGGGCACGAGCCATTTTTTCAGGGTTTCGTTGAGAGCCGCATAACGCGCAGGCGTATCGCTCAGCGCGTCGGATTCGCGCGTGGGGGAAAGAGCGATAAACACGCGGGTTTCCGTCGGCAATGCGTCGCGGAATGCGCGCGCATGGGATTCCAATGGGGGTGGCATGCGGTATTCCGGGCGTCCTCGTGGAATTGCGGTATCAGGGCGCGCATGTCCGCCGGTTAAATTGCCCGCTGACGCAAGTAACGCGCGACGCAAATTGTGTGTATGCCCATACGCGTCAACAAATCGCGGCGGCAGAGGCGAAGGAAATATACGCGCATATACCCGTTCACGCGCAGCGGGAATGCCGGTTAGGGTGAACATGCTTTGCAACCAGGTGCGAGAGGTTCTCTGCCCGTCGCGTTCTTGGCGCAGCACGTTTAAGAAGTGAGGTTCCGAATGCGCGCGACGTAATGTGGAGGGATGGATGATCAGGACGACCTGTCCGGGAGGCGGGTTTGTGCGCGCGGACACAACATGGATGATCTCGGTGTACGCGTCAAACGTCAGATAACTCAGCAAGCCAAGATTTAACCCGCCTAGCTCGCGGGTATCCACATTCATCAAGCATGTTGAATCGCCGATATATACAGATTGACTGTCGCGGCTGCTTTGTCGGGCCAGTTCAACTTTGGTTGAAACGACGGTTTCATCCATATCTCCCGTTTGGAAAGCGCGCGGCAGAACGTGCGCCCATTCCATCATCACGAACAACAGCGCCAGCACGGGCAAAGGCAGCGCGCGTCCTAACAGGATGCGCCACCATGCGCGAGCGGTGCAAGTATACAGGGTATGCGGTGTAGTCATGGTTTTCCCGTCAAAATTGAAAATAAATAAAAGGCGCTGATTCGCCGGTGTGGCATACAAAGACTCCATACAAAAGGATCCCGCTTAACAAGGGACCCCATGGACGTTCGTACCCGGGCGCTTCCCCGTCTGGCGCATGCGGGGAGGCCAGGTTCTCCAGCAGCAGTAATAAGCCAATCAGCGCCAGTGCGGGAATGACGTAGCCCCATGTCCATGCGGGCAACGCCGTCCACCCTGTTTGCAGGTAGGTGAGGGAAGGCATACGGAATATATGCCAGCCCGCAAAAATCCAACACAGTGTCCACCATCGGCCTGCCGGATGGGTTCGTTTTGTGGGCGTCGTTGGCCGGACATGTTCCAGCGTCAATCCCAGCGCCTGCCATGCGCCCCAGACAATGAAAGGCCAGCCTGCGCCGTGCCATAATCCTCCCAGCAGCATCGTGATCCAAAGATTGCGGAGCGTGTGGCCCGGCCCTTTTAGGTTGCCGCCCAGCGGAATATACAGATAGTCGCGCAGCCATGTGGATAAACTGATATGCCATCGCCGCCAGAATTCGCGCAAGCTATGCGCGGTGTAAGGACGGTTGAAATTGACTACCAGAGTAAAGCCCAGTAGCCGCGCTAACCCGCGCGCGATATCCGAATAGCCGGAAAAATCACCGTATATCTGAAAACCAAACGCCAGTGTAGCCAGCGCATACAGCGGGATTCCATTGCTTTGATTTGCATATACGGTATCCACAAATGGAGCCAGTTGATCGGCAATAACAACTTTTTTAAACAAACCCCAGATGATGAGATCCAAGCCCGATGCGATATCCTTGGCGTGGACCACGCGCAGGCTCTGGAATTGCGGGAGTAAATTACGGGCCCGCTCAATAGGGCCGGCGACCAATTGCGGGAAAAAAGCAACATACGCCGCAAAGCCGATAAAATCGCGCGTGGCCTGCATCTCGCGCCGGTACACATCCAGCGTATAACTCATGGTTTGAAACGTGTAGAAAGAAATGCCAATAGGCAGGATGATATGAAGTGTGAACGGATGGGCCTGTAAACCCAGGTCGCTCAGAATATGCGCGGCGGATTCCTGAAAAAAATTCCAATACTTAAAAAATCCAAGCACAGACAAATTACCGACGATGCTACAAGCGACCCAGGCTTTTCTTGCACGGGGTTGATCGGTGTTGGCGAGGCGCAGGCCCACGCCATAATCGAGTAGTGTGGAAAAAATGATCAACCCGAGAAAGCGGACATCCCACCAGCCGTAAAATACATAACTGGCAAAAAGAATCAGTGCATTGCGCGCCTGCAATCTGTTGCGGACCAGCCACCACGCAGCGAAAAATACGCTGAAAAAAAGCCAGAATATTCCACTGTTGAAAAGCATGACCGAATTATACAGATTTCCGATGGTCGTGTATGTAATGTTTTGCGCGCGGGGACATTCAATCATGAAACACAACTTCCAAAATCACATTGCCATGCTGTGGTTTGCCTCGACGTTGTGCGCTTATGCCCAGCCCATGAATGTGCTGATTGCGAACACGCCTTGCTACAATTGGAGTTTCGGCTGTTTTGGCACCGGGACAGGCATGTTTATGGCGTACTGGGATCGGAACGGTTTCTCGAATATATACACAGGCTCGGTAAACGGGGGCGTTGCGACCTTAACGTTTAGGGAGGGCGGGGTGAATGCCAATATGCGCGCTTTGTGGGCCACCCAAGCCGGGTTTGCGGGTAGGCATGCGACAAACTGGGGTCACTATGATAATTACGGAGGCGCGCATGCCACCTACCAAAGCACGGCGCCTGATCCTTACATCGCTTTGGCCCGGGAAGAACATGAGCCCGAGTGCATAGGCGATTTTATCGGATTAAATCAAAATAAATGGACGAATTTAAACGGGGAATGCAACGGGAATATAGATGCGTATGCCTTTAATTATTTCGATCCCAGTGGCGCTAAACGGGTTAATTTTGTGCCGCCCGAACAGAATGGTCTGCCAATCCCCGATATTCAATCCGGTCTAAAAGCATTCGCGGAATCGAGAGGCTACGCCGGGGATAGTTTTTCGCAACTTGCGGATGTCTGGCCGGACACGCCTGCGGGCGCGGGCTTCACGTTTAATGATTTGCGCCGTGAAATTGACGCGGGCCGGCCGCTTCTTCTTTTTTTGCAACGGCATGAATATGCGCGTGGCAACGGATATAATCCGGACATCCATGCCTTTTATGCGATAGGCTATGAAATTACAGCTTCAGGCGTGAAGCGCGTGCGCGTGCGGGATGGATGGACCGACAACGTGAACAGTTACCGTGTTATAACCTGGGGGCCATCCTATTTCTATTCTCCCGCACAATTATATTTACGGGGCGTGATTGGGATGAATCTTAAATCCGAAGTAACCCACGTCGAAATAAACGGGTCCGCGTCGTTCATGGAATGGCTGGGACCAACGGGACTGGTTACCGATACCGTGGCAGGCACACAATGGAATCCGCATTGGCATATCGTTGAGGCATCCGACCAACTTGGAACGAATCACGCGTATATCCCGGTCTCCACCGCGTCCCCCAGTTATCGCGTGGATTTTGATTACGAGCCGGATCAACCCTTGACGGTCTACCGCCTTCGCCGGCTCGAACCGGTATATGTCGTGGATACCAATTTAGAGGCGGCTGTGCGAAATGATTTGCCGGTCAAGCACGGTCCGGACCCGGTGCTGTACGATGTGGAGATGGAGGGGTTGGTTACACTGGACGCCTCCGGACAAAGCATTGCCGAGTTGCAGGGGTTAGAGTATGCCACGCGATTAAATTATGTGAATCTGGCAGACAATGTCATTTCCAATATAAACCCGCTGTTAATCAACATGGTGTCGGGCTCTACCGTGGTATTGTCCAATAACCCGTTAAGCTCGCTGGCTATTACGAATCAAATTCCAGTGTTGCAGGGCATGGGCGTGTTGGTTCATTACTGACGTTAAATCAACGCGACTTGAAAAAATAGTCGGCGGCGTTGGATGCGTTAATAATCACAGCCTCGTCGGTTCCTGGTTTTTGTTGCACGGCCACAACGACGCGATCGTTGTAAAACGCATGCACCCATGCGTTGAGGTCGGGGATAACCGAAAAATCCGGCAGATACAACGCAAGCGCAGGCGAAGCGTTATCCTGCCAAAACGGCGTGGTACTAAACGCGGACGGCAAACCGACAACACTGATAAAAAGGCGTGCTTTGGGATGTTGCGCGCGTATGCGGTCCAACGCGTCCGGCGTCATCAAGTGGCTTAACGGCGTGGTTGTGTGGCGACCCAGTAAAAATGATTCGGGCTTTTCCCATGCGCCTTCCTTGAGGTCGGGAAATACAATTTCATCTTTTTTAATAGAGCGGCCGAGTCCGGCGGCAAGACCCGCCATGCATGCTTTGTGATACGCGCGCACATCCGGAGGTATTCCGCGTTTATGGATATAAGGATTGGCAATTACCACAATGGGATCTTGCGTCCACGTTTCCGGTATGGCTTGCGCCAATTGGAGCGCAAGCTTCTCGCGCGCATCCAGGCCGCCGGGATCCCCGCTTCGTCCGCATCCCTGCGCGAACATAAACACGAAGGAGGTGACTGTGCAAAAAATGAGATGGCCGTATCGCGTTGTCATTTTTAAAAATATCCTGGCGCTTCATCGCGTCCATATAAAGCTTCAATGCCCAATGCTTCGAGGCGCTCCCGGGGCATGGCTTCTACATGGCCATCCATAAACGCGCCATTTGCTGTATTGTTGTGACGGGCATGGACTTCCCCGTTCATGGATACGTTGAATGTGCGGTATTGGCGCGCGCGCAGTCCGCTGCGCCCGTTGCTTGTGGTGTCTGCGACCAGCAGGAAGTCAATCGGGCGCTCCACCGATTCGGTAAAAAGATACGACGTGTCAAAATCCGGTTGATGCACATACTGGGGCGGCGGATCTTCCCGAATACCGAATGTGGTCATCCAACGAAACTGAGGATCAAAACGACCGGGTGGATACGCGGGACAATGAAACGGCGCGGTGTCTTGATTAAGATGCGTTACATAGATGCGAGCCGCCCAGGACATGTTTTCGTCGTCGGCATAACTAAACAAATAAACCATGCCTTCATTATCTATGGACGAGGATAATAACCCGGTCATGGCTTGTTTGAGATTGCTTTGACAAAGAATTGCGCGTCCGCGTCCGAGGGCATGGGTAATGATGGGCAGAACAATGGCCGCGAGAAGCGCGATGATAGAAATCACGACCAGTAGTTCGACCAGCGTAAACCCTGTATAAGCCCATGGCCGTTTATCGTGCATGCGCATACCATACACCGCCGGTACAATGAGATAAAAGACGCGAAATTAAAAATTTGCGCCGTGTCCTGGCCGGTCCCCTGCTGCGCGTTGTGGATCGCTTGACTCCATGCGTTATTCCAAGCAAAAGTAATCGTCATGCATAGTTTCTGGGAGCAGTTTAAGAACCCAGGCACGGCGAGGCATTTACAGACCGGCGCGTGGGGGGAAGAGCGGGCGGAACAGTTTCTGCGCGCCAGGGGTTATACCGTGGTGGGGCGTCGCGTGCGCGTGGGGCGTCGCGATGAAATAGATTTGATTATGCGGGAACGCGATGTGCTTGTTTTTGTGGAAGTCAAAACGCGCGCCAACGAGCGTATGGGAAGGCCGTTTGCCCACGTTAGCCGGGAAAAAAGCCGGAACATTTCCCGCGCGGCTATGCGGTATATGTTGAAGTTGAAAAACAAACCGCCTTATTTCCGTTTTGATGTAGTGGAAGTGATTGGGAAAATAGATGCCGGGGATCCGGTTATTCGTCATATTCCCAATGCGTTTGTGCTGCCACGATGGTATCGTGTGCCCTGGTAAGTTGCGATGCAATGTAAACACACATTAAAAATTGGCGCGTTATGCGTTTTATGCCCCGGCATGATACTGTCTGCGGAGGAATGGGCGCTTCCGTTTGATATCGAAGAAGTGATGCAGGAAGGCAGCCGCTTGATGGAGGAATATACATGGGACGAATCAGCGGTACCCGCGGAATTTCATGGATTGCTGAGCGCCATCACCAGGAATTTGCAATCCTACGATCTGGTTGATCTGGCATGGATTCGTCCGGAAGCGGAAGCCATGTTGACAGCGCTTCAGGCATCGCCTTGGGGGGAACCGTACGCGTCATGGCTCCTGCAGCGCATGGATTATCTGGATATGGCTCACGCGGTATTGCGTTCGTATTTCAAAACACAGGAACCGCTGCGCCCCGCGCGTACGGGTGACGCATTATTAACTGCTCCGGACCGTTCCCCGCCTGCCGCGTTACGCGTGCCTCCGGAAGATAAACCTGTGATGCAAAAACCGGCGCGAAACCCGGTCAACTGGGATCGGAAATTAGCGACGCGCGCTAAACCGGCGCGCGCGGATGCATTGGTGGCGCAGCTCAAACCTATTTTTATCGAGGAAGGTATTCCTCCCGAATTGATTTGGTTGGCCGAAGTAGAGTCCACGTTTAATCCCCAGGCGCAAAGTCCGGTAGGGGCAAAAGGATTATTTCAATTTATGCCGGCCACCGCACAGCAATACGGGTTAAAACTTGCGCCCGTGGACGAGCGCACGGACCCCGGGAAAAGCGCGCGCGCGGCTGCGCGGTATTTAAAGTATTTGCACCGGAAATTCGATTCATGGCCGCTGGCCCTTGCGGCGTACAACGCCGGGGAAGGCCGGGTGGGCCGCTTGCTGCGTACCCATCAGGCCCGGTCGTTTGAGGATATTGTGGATTATCTGCCTGCCGAGACCCAAATGTATGTCCCTAAAGTGCTTGCCACTATCCGCCTGCGGGAAGGCGCGGAATTGGCGTCGTATTTACGTCCGCGCAAGATGCACGCGATTAATCCAAAGATTCGCTTGCTGAACCAACTCGCGCGCGCTTTCGATATGCATTTTGCGTTTAATATGCGCTCTGTGTGTTTCCACCGTCTTGATGCTTAAACCCAATTGTGAAGCAATGTCACGGCTACTGAATCCTTCCCCGATTTTCACAAAAATTTCGAGTTCGCGATTGCTTAACAATTGCTCGGGATCCGCGTTTTCCGCCACGTCTTCCATCCCTGCAAGATGATGCAGGATTTTGGATTCGATGGCCTCGCTTACATATAAATCACCGCGCATAATGGTAAGTACGATGTCCTGCATTTTCGCGGCGGATACGGGTTTGTTGACGTAGCCATGCGCGCCCGCGCGTAACGCTCGTTCCGCATAAAGGTTTTCGTCTTGATGCGTATAAATCAACATGCGGATGTCGGGGAAAAGCAGTCTGACTTTGCGAATGAATTCCATGGCATTGCCATGACTTAAGCCCAGTTCCAAAATGATGAGATGAATCCGGGTTGATTCTATTTTTTGCCACGCCGCGTCGGTTGACGCGCTTTCGCCCGCTATTTTGGAAGAAGGAAAAGCGCGAAGCAGCTCTTTGGTCTGCGCCCGGCCATCTGCCCGATCATCAATTACAAGTATCCGCGTCATGATTTTGCACGATTCCACAAAGCCGTATTGGCCGTTCCGCGTCGCCGGTACGACGCAAACACACGATGGAAATACTGTGCAAAAAACACAAAATAACGGCAATCAGGGCATATCCTTTTTTGCCTTAGGGGATTCGCTTACGAGCGAAGAAGGGGGCGGGGCGGTTAGGCCATGCTTTGCTGTTCAACCCACTGAACAGCTTGCCGCACCAATTCCGTGGCGTTGTTTAAACCTAGTTTTTCTTTGATGTGGGCACGGTAGGTTTCGATGGTTTTAACGCTTAAATGTAATTCTTCCGCGATTTGGCGCGTCCCATGACCCTGTCCAATCAGGCGGAACACTTCAAGTTCGCGGTCGCTTAGGCGTTCAATGGAGGACGATGATGTATGCGTGCGCTGACCGGCCACACCCCGCAAAATTTTCTGGCGCATACGATCGCTGATGTAAATGTCTCCGCTTAACACTTTGCGCATGGCTTGGACTACGTTTTGGGAGACTTCCTCTTTCATGATATAGCCGTTGGCACCTGCGCGAAGCACGCGTTCGGCATACAGCGATTCGTCGTGCATCGAGACAATCAAAATAGGAATATCGGCGTCAAGCGAGCGAATGGATTTGGTTAATTCAAGGCCATCGGGGCCTTTCATGGAAATGTCCAGCAGCAGCAGGTCGGGTTTTAATTTAGACATTGCTTTCAACGCTTCCGCCGCGCTTCCCGCCTCGCCGCACACCGTCAAATCCCGTTCCTGTTCAATTAAAAAACGCATGCCTTGCCGCACAATAGGATGGTCGTCAATAATCAGCACATTTTTTTTCGAACCCGATGAATGATGCGCAGTGGCCATAAGTTTTCCGTTTTTTACGTTAGTTGATTGCGAGGAAGCAGGAAATTTGCGTGCCTTTGTTGCGACTGGTTGTGATTTCCAACTCCGATCCAATCATGTTGGCACGATATTTCATGATTGCCAAGCCTAACCCTGATCTTGATTTAAGCTTCTTGGGAATGCCTGATCCGTTGTCGGACACGCGGAGCAGTAGCCCATTCGAAACATGGGTAAGACTGATCACGATCTGGCTGGCTCCCGAATGTTTAATGGCGTTGGACATGCCTTCCTGGGCAATACGGTACAAATGCACTGCCACGGTTTTATCAAGCGGCGGAGTGCAGCTTAGTCCTTCGTATGCGCAGGGGCGGCGGAAAATGTCTTCTTGTTGGGCCGCCAGATGTTCCAGCGCTTGCCCGAGCCCGTGTCGCTCCAATTCCACGGGGTATAATCCGTGCGATATGGTTTTGACTTGCGACAACGCCGCTAATGTCAGCTCGGAAATCATTTGAACATCGCGCGCTAATTCCCAGGCCCCGTCATCCTGCATCTGCCCGATTTTTTGTTCGAGCGCTTTCGTCATCATGGAAAGTCCGGCTAATTGCTGGCCTACGGTGTCGTGTAAATCCTGTCCAATCTGTTGCCGCTCCATCTCGCTGGCGTCTACAATGGATTTTTCAAGGCGTTTCCTTTCGGTAATGTCGCGCAGAATGCCGATGAAAGTCCGTTTCGTCCCGGTTTTAACTTCATTCACAGCAAGTTCAAGCGGCACGGATGTCCCGTCGGCGCGCACGCCTACGACTTCGCGGCCAAAACCAATGATGTTTGCTTTGCCTGTCTTGATGTAGTTTTTGATGTATTGCGAATGGCGTTCTTTGTGGGGCGAAGGCATAAGCAAGCGCACATTTTTTCCGGCTACGTCTTTTTCTTTGTATCCGAATATGCGTTCGGCGGCGGGATTAAACGATTCGATAACGCCTTTTTCGTTGATCGTAATAATGCCATCCACTGCGGCTTTAAGCAGGGAATCCATGCGGGCAAGCGCTTCCCGCGCGTCGTGATGAAGCGGCGATAACGGATCTATCATAGATTTTTTTTGCGCGGGCATGATTTTCAAAGGCTACGATTAAAAACCCCGAAATCATGCACTAACTTTGCGGTGGCGCGCAATCATGAAAAGAAGCCGCCCGCCGACCATAGTGGGGAAGGGGAGGTCGCGGCGGGCGGCTCGGCTCTTGGAGGCCTTGAGGCTGTTTAAAAATCGAATTGAAAACGCATCGTTACTAAGTCTACGGCGCCTACGGTGTCTAAATCCGAGTAAATATAATTGGCCATGGCGCGCATGTTCGGGTTCAAATACCAATTAATACCGGCGGTAATGCCGCTCATGCGGCCTCCTTCCACGGGACCATCATTCAAATCCAATTCGGAGTAACGCGCGGTGACTTCCCAGGCACCCCAGCCCGAGCCGTCGGACTTAAAATTATTTTTGGGCGATGTCCGTCCGAACAAGCCGCTGGTCCGGCTGTAGGTGCGGTGCTCCCCGGTCAGGAAATAGCTGGCATAAAGATAGTATCCGGACAATTCGATGTCGTTGGTTTTCTCATAGTCTTCCGATTCAAGAAGATCCAGATTAGCCATGTGCCATTCCGCTTGCACGGATAAAGGTCCATGAGTCGCGGCAAATTCCGCGCCGGCCAGATTGACTTGATCCGTGGGTAACGCGCCTGTGCTTGCCATGACCGGCGCCACATACGATTCCGGACGTGAACTCACGCGGTAGGTGTCATCGTTCGGTGTGCGCTGGCTAAGGGACGCGCCGAGGTGGACCCAGGTTTTGCCATCCTCGGAATAGACCGGCGCCGCTGTAAAGCGCGCGGTCACGCTGTGTTTGCTGTTTGTGCTTGAATCCCCAAACGCGTCGGTGTGCCGGAACGCGCCTACAGCCCAGGTCATGCGCTGATTCAATATGTGGTTTTGCACTATCACGCCGTTATTGCGGAAGGGAAAGAAAGCCGCGGGAAGTCCGCGTTCGATAAATTGATGAAAATTATTGCCGGACAGTTGTTCCAGCGCATACGGCTCAAGCATGCGGCCAACCCGCACTGTGCCCAGAATAGGAATGCCTTTTACGCCAGCCCACACGTCGCGGAAAATCGGGTCGCCTCCGACAAAGTCGTATTCGGCCACAAAAATACCTGTGTCATACAGCGTGCCGGATACTTTAAGACGCGCGCGCCGGAATTTGGTTCCATCCCGAAACGGTCCTTTTTCTTCGTCCAGCGATTCTTCCGGCGACATCCAAGCCCAGTCGGACTGGACGCGTCCGCCGATGTTAAAACGCACGGAGCGGTCGGCGTTTTCAAATTGCAAGCCGTTGCGCCAATACGCATGCATGGATTTCGCGTCCGCTTGCGCTTCTTCCAGTTTCAACAAGCGTTGTTCAAGATCGGCGACGCGGTCTGCATCGCTTGTTTGCGCGTGGGTGGTTGTTAAGGAAATTGTCGAAAGCGCGGCAAGCGCCGCTATCCAGCGTAAGGTTGTCTGCTTTTTTTTCATACATTATTCCGGGTGGTTTGGGCGGAACCGCGTAGATTTATTTTTTGCCCGCAAATTAGAATGGTGTTGATACCACGACCGGATTGCAAGGACTATCGGGGTTGTTCTTGTTATGCGTATACGCGAAACCCTGATGGTTCTGTTTGTTCACAGGTCTTGCAATGATTATATGTTTTTCGAAAATTATGGGCAATAATGCGTTCATGCATCCGTTACATAGACATACATGATACAGTCAAAAAATAATCGGAAACACCTATCTGCTCTTTTCGTCGTCGTGCCACTGGCGATCTTCTTGGGTTTCCGGGCCTCCACGCGCGCGCCCCTGGCATAACCGCCGGCGCGGCGTTGGACCCCGTATTCGACAGCACGGCCATTACGAACGAAGCCGGCGCCCTCGATTATCCCTGGTATTGGACTTCCACGACGCACCTTAATTACTCGCCTAGCCCGGGCCGTTACGCGGTGTATATCTGCTTCGGACGCGCGCTGGGGTACTTTAACGGAGTGTGGCAGGATGTCCATGGCGCAGGAAGTCAACGAAGCGATCCGAAAAGTGGCAGCTTGAGTGATTGGACGTATGTGTGCGATGGGTATTACTCCGCTCAAGCTCCGCAAGGCGATGCCATCCGCCTGTATAATTTCGTGCGCGCGGTGCGCGGAGGGGCCGATCCGCCGCCTATGGATACCGACGGTGACGGCATTCCTGATTGGACCGAATACAGCTACACCACGAACACGACGACGTTGGGGGCCAACGAAGACGAGGACAACGATGGAATGACGAACCGCGAGGAACTTGCTGCGGGAACATCGTTACTCAATCCAAACTCGTTGTTCGTGATGGAGTCCATTGACCGCGCAGAAAGCGCCACAGCCATTACATGGTCCAGCGTGCTAGGCAAACGGTACCGCATTGAAGTCTGCACCAATTTAATGTCCCAATCATTCGCCACGCTTGCGTTGGACATCCCTGCGGAACCTCCGCAGAATCAGTATTCGTGGGAAAACGAATCAAGCGATGCCTCCACCGGGTATTATCGTATTGTTTTGGAATAAATCCGCCGTTGTCCGGGCGCTGGCTCTGCTGCTCGCCGGCCCGGCGCTTTCCCTGCCGAATATGCTGGTGATCAATTCCATTCTTGGGCCGAAAAAAACACTAACATTTGTCGGATTGGTCGTCGTAATGGCAACGCTATCCGGCCTGCTATTCGGCGCATATGCATCATGAACATGAACCAACAGGAGTCACCATGAAAAAAATTCTCATCCTCGGCACCGGATGTCCTAAATGCAAACAACTGTATGAAAATACGGAAGCGGCTATAAAAGCCTCCGGCGTGGAGGCCTCGATCGAAAAAGTGGAAAAGATCACCGACATCATCGGCTACGGTGTCATGACCACGCCTGCACTGGTGGTGGACGACAAAATCGTCAGCGCGGGGAAAACCCTCTCGCCCGAACAAATCATATTTTTGATTCAATAATCTTGCGATAAGGAGAAATCACGATGAAGATTGCAACATGTATAACCGCGCTGACACTGGTATTAGCCTTGCAAACCGGTTGCGGGAAAAATGAGCCCTCCGCGGCTGAAACCTATCCCCAATTTGCGTCGTCCACGCTGGCGCGCGCCCATTTGATGCCACTGCCCGAGGGGGTGCTGCTGATCGCACCTCCGGTGCAGATCATGCGGGAGGATCTGGATCGCGCCATTGCGACCGCCCCGGTCTCCATGCGCAGCGAATCGTTTTCTTCAGCGCCATCTTAATCAGATGTTAGGCCCGGTTTTGGTTCTGGTGGGTATGTTACTGCTGAGCCCGCCATGAATCCACTTACATGATCCCGGTCATTTACGGCATGGGAACCGCGCTCCCTGTTATCGTATTTGCTTTCCTCATCGCGTTCGCGTCCCAGAAAGTCGGCAAGGCCTTTGATCGCCTGACGCATATCGAACACGGCGTGCGCATCGTAACCGGCATCGTCTTTATCCTCGCCGGGCTCTTCTACAGCCTCGTCTATGTGTACGGGATCCCGCTGGTGCGCTAAATCCCCCCTCTTTATCCTGATCATACCTCAATCTTGTTCGTGAAATGCAATGGATTTAATTGACACTCATGCATGGTCATGTATGGTGTATACATGTCAACAAAAACGATCACACTGGAGCTGGACGCTTATGAGCGCCTCAAGGGGGCCAAACGGTCACCGCGTGAGTCTTTTTCTGAGGTCGTGAGACGTTTGCCCATTCCCGGTCATGCTTTCGTTGGTCGCGACCTATTAAAATTGCGCGAGCAGCGGGGCGCGTACCTGACCGAGGACGATGCGGCGGCCATTGATGAACTCAACAGGACAGATCGCCCCCCCGAGATTCCATGATCCTTGACTCCACATTTCTGGTTGATTTTGAGCGGGAGGCTCGGCGATCGGAAATAGGCCCGGCGACTCGCTTTCTTGAACAGCATGCGGACGAGCCGCTGATGATCACCTTTACAATCGCTGGCGAACTTGCCGCAGGCACCTCGCTTGGGAGCCATCGTTCCCGCTGGGAGGAATTCATACGCCCGTTTAACCTGCTCGACTACAACGCGGATGTGGGATGGCATTTCGGGGAAATTTACCGGGAACTCAAATCCGCTGGTCAGCTGATCGGTGCCAATGACATCTGGATCGCCGCAACCGCGCGAGCCTACAGGACCCGCCTGGTCACGCGCAACCACGCGGATTTCTCCCGGATCAAAGGCATTACCGTTTTCGGTTATTGATCACTTGTGCAACAATAGAAAAAAATGATGAAAGTTCCCGATACAATCAAAAAACTTGTCGAGACCTTTGCATTTCACAAGGACCACTACAAGTCCGCAAACTACAACGAAACCGAGCTACGCCGCGAGTTTCTGGACCCGTTTTTTAAGGCGCTTGGTTGGGATGTGGATAACGAAGCAGGTTACGCCGACGCGTACAAAGACGTAATCCACGAAGACGCAATCAAGATGGGCGGCTACACAAAGGCTCCCGATTACTGTTTCCGCATCGGCGGCGCGCGCAAATTTTTTGTGGAAGCGAAGAAGCCGTCCACCGACATCCACGACGACACAGCCCCGGCCTATCAATTACGCCGCTACGGATGGTCAGCCAAACTTCCGCTTTCGATCCTCTCCGATTTCGAGGAACTCGCCGTATACGACACGCGCATACGGCCGGGCAAGGCCGATAAGCCCTCCATGGGGCGGACGCTTTATTACACGTACGATCAGTATGTCGAAAAATGGGACGAGATTGCTTCGATTTTTTCCCGCGACGCTGTGCTGAAAGGGTCGTTCGATACATACGCCGACACCTCAAAAGGCAAACGCGGCACGGGCACGGTGGACGAAACGTTTCTGGAGGAAATCGAACGCTGGCGCGAGGCGCTGGCCCGGAATCTGGCTTTGCGCAACAAAGACCTGTCCGTGCGCGATCTCAATTATGCCGTGCAGAAAATCATTGATCGCATTATCTTCCTGCGCATCTGCGAAGATCGCGGCACGGAAGATTACGGGCGATTGCAAAGCCTGAACAACGGAAGCCGCACCTACACCCGCCTCCTGCAATTGTTTATGCAGGCGGATGACCGCTATAACTCCGGCTTGTTCCATTTTGATCAAGGCGAAAAAGGCCGTCCCAGCACCCCGGACACGTTGACCCCGGACCTCGTTATTGACGACGCTGTGCTGAAGGACATGCTTAAGAACTTGTATTATCCCGATTCGCCGTTTGAGTTCTCGGTGTTGCCCGCTGACATTCTCGGGCAGGTGTACGAACAGTTTCTCGGCAAGACCATACGCCTAACCGCCTCGCATCAGGCAAAGATCGAAGAGAAGCCGGAAGTGCGGAAAGCGGGCGGGGTTTATTACACGCCCGGCTATATCGTGGATTACATTGTCAAAAACACGCTTGGCCGCTTGCTTGATGGTGAAGAACCCGACCATCCGAAACCGATAAGTGTCAATAAAGCCGCCGAAATCAAAGCGCTTGACCCTGCGTGCGGGTCCGGTTCGTTCCTGATTGTTGCGTACCAGTATCTGCTTGATTGGCATTTGCGCCAGTACACCGCGGACCCGGTCACCGGGGAACGGGACAAGGCGAAGATCAAAAAACATGCCAGCGGAAAGAATCCGAAAATATATCAAGGGGCTGGCGACGTGTGGCGGCTTACCACCAGCGAACGGAAACGGATTCTGCTTAACAACATCCACGGCGTGGACATTGACGCGCAAGCCGTGGAAGTGACGAAGCTCTCGCTTTTGCTCAAGGTCCTGGAAGGCGAAACCAAACAACACCTGCAACGCGACTTTATCAGCGAGCGCCAACGCATCCTGCCCGACCTCGGCCACAACATCCAATGCGGCAACTCCCTCATTGGCCCCGACTTCTACGACAATCAACAAATGCTTCTCCTCGATGACGAAACCCAATACCGGATCAATGTGTTTGACTGGAAGAGAGGATTCCCCGAAGTGATGAAGCGGGGCGGCTTCGATTGCGTGATCGGCAACCCGCCCTACATTCGCATACAAGCCATGAAGGAATGGGCACCGGTGGAAGTCGAGGTCTACAAGAAGCTGTATCGTTCCGCCGCGGCGGGGAACTACGACATCTACGTGGTATTTGTGGAAAAGGGATTGAGCCTATTGAACCGGACCGGGCGACTCGGCTACATCCTTCCGCACAAGTTTTTTAACGCGCAGTATGGCCGACCACTGCGGGGACTTGTTTCCGAAGGGCAACATCTGGAGCAAATTGTGCATTTCGGCGATGCGCAGGTGTTTGCGGGGGCTACGACCTACACCTGCTTGATGTTTCTTAACAAAAGTGGAGTGGACGAGTGCCTTTATATCAAAGTACATGACTTGGACGGCTGGCGGAAGCGAATGATCGCCATTTTTGAAGAAGCCAACAAGGAGGAGGGATGGCTGCTTAAGGAAGCTGCGGCCCTGTATCATGTCCGTTATCAGAAAGAGACGACGCTACACACCATTGGGAGGATACCGTCGAGACTCATCAGTGCCGACGAATGGAATTTCGTGATAGGGAGAAGTTCGAGACTTATGGAGCGGTTGGACAAGATGAAGCCGACGCTGCTGGATGTGGCGGATATCTTCGTAGGGTTACAAACAAGTGCGGACAAGATTTACGTCGTGCCGCTAAACGTAAATATTGAAGAGGAAGTACTCAAGCCGTTTCTGCTAACGGGTGATTTAAGACCTTATTGCTCCCCTTCAGCCACGAAGCAAATACTATTCCCATATGAGTTGTCGCTGGATAAGGCATCCCTCTTAGCTGTCGATAAATTAAAACAGCATTACCCCAAAGCGTGGGATTATCTAGATGATCATCGCAAGACGTTGACGAGCCGGGAACGGGGAAAATGGAAACATGCCCAGTGGTATGCCTTCGGCCGCTCTCAGAATTTGACGCAAATGGAGGCTCCGAAGCTCATCATTCAAGTCACGGCTAAGCGCCCCACGGTGATGTTGGACGAAACAGGGCTATATATGACAGGAGGCGGAAGTGGTCCATTCTATGGCGTTCGACCAAAAGATGGTCGTGTGACATTGAAGTATCTGCTGGGAATCATGAACTCCCGCTTGTTCGGGATGATTATCAAGGCACAAAGCACAAATCTACGTGGTGGCTATATCAAGTTCTCAAAGCAGTACATCGCCTCTGCTCCCATCCGCCCCATCAACTTCGACAACCCCGCCGACGTCGCCCTCCACGACAAAATGGTCCAGCTCGTCGAGCGTATGTTGGAGTTGAACAAGAAAAAGGCGGCGGAAAAGAATCCGAACATCCTACAGCAAATCGAAACCCAACTCACCACCACCGACCGCCAGATTGATCGGCTGGTGTATGAGCTGTACGGCTTGACGGAGGAGGAAGTGGCGATGGTGGAAGGGCGCGAGCAGGACACATAACGCATGAGCACCAAGCACTTATACGTCATTGGCGGATCGAACGGCGCGGGCAAAACGACGTTTGCCCGTACGTTTTTGCCGAACTATGTGGGGCGGGTGCGTTTTATCAATCCTGATTTGATTGCAGCAGGCCTTTCCCCTTTTGATCCGGCATCCGTAGCCGCCCGGGCCGGACGCGTGATGTTGGCAGAGGTGGAGCGCAGTATTGTCGCTGGCGAGCGGTTCGCTTTCGAATCCACGCTGTCCGGCAAAACGTACGGACGACTGCTGCATAGAGCACGGAAGGCGGGATATCGCATTCATATGTTCTTCCTCTGGTTACCGGATGCGACGCTAGCGGTGGCACGGGTCCGCGATAGAGTAGAGGCTGGAGGCCATGATGTCCCGGCGGCAGACGTGCGTCGGCGTTACGGGCGTACACTGGCAAACTTCTTCAATTTGTATCGGAACAGGGCCGACACTGTGTTATTCTTCGACAATAGTGATGACGAGCCCGTCTTGATCTTCAAGGATGAAGTCGGCAAAACCGATGTTCATGAACGACGTTTGTATGACCTGTTGATGAGTGAGTGGAGCAAGCGATGAAAAAGAAGCAGGATTCTTTGGCGGATCAGGCGGTGGCTGCGATGAGAGACGCCGTCCGCGGCGTGGTGGAGGATCACCGGCGACGCAATCGTCCATTGGCGATCTGGCGCGACGGCAAGGTGGTTTACAGGGATCCGCACGACAGAAATATCGTGCGCGAGGATCGGGGCACCTATGGCGCGCCAGTCAAAGATGATACGAAATAAGATGAGGGGGCCGTTGGAGTTTAACAAGAAAAAGGCAACGCAGAAGAACCCAAACAACTTCCAGCAGATCGAAATCCACCTCACCGCCACCGACCGCCAGATTGATCGGCTGGTGTATGAGCTGTACGGCTTGACGGAGGAGGAAGTGGGGATGGTGGAGGGGCGGGATGTTTGAGTAACCTTTCAACGCTATCATTATGAGGAACAAATTCCATACCCATCCTTACGATCCTGCAACTCAGGTTAAGTTGGAAATATTTCGCGGCTATATTCGGGAGTGGTTGCCCGTCCCTATTTCGGAAGCTGCCAACAAAGAAAATGACGTCCAAATAAATCTATATGATTTTTTTGCTGGCCCAGGGAAGGACGGACGTTATCTTCTTCTTATCTACTTCCTTCATCCGACGTTTTAGCAAAACGGCGGAGTTTAAGCGAATTTACGGAGAGGTTCCCGACGAAGTGAAATCCGGGGATTATGGAGCTGTTCATAGAGAAATATGCGAATACTACCGCTCACAGCTTGCGGGTGTTCAGGCCATGCTTGCTCCGTTTTCAATTAAGAAGGGTACCAATATTTTTGGGGTGATATTTGCGGCCAAGCATGCACTTGCGATGGAAAAATTTCTAAAAGTATGCTGGAAGATGGATGAAGGCACAGGTCAGGCCAATTACAACATTGATGCCGACTTGGGATGGAAAGGTCAGCGCACCCTGTTCCCTGAGGATAGCATGCCGACCAGGTTGTCGCTATTTAAGCAGGATTTATTGGAGTATATTGGCGAAAAACAGCCGGATAACAGGGCGGTGTGGTATTTCGGTCTTGAACAAGGCATGCCCTCGCACAAGACACAGGAAATTTTGAACATCATCAGGAGCGAGGGACTTATCGATGTGCACCTATCGGACGGCAGCGGCGATGCGAGAAAAGGATCATTCTATTTGAAGGACAAGAAACAACGGGTTATCATCCGTTTGAGGCAGCAATTTTGAAGGCGAAGAAGAAATGGGCAAAAACTCACATATTGAATGGACGCATCACACCTTCAACCCCTGGTGGGGTTGCGTTAAGGTGTCGCCTGCGTGCAAGTATTGCTACGCAGAGGCATGGGCGAAGCGGGTCGGTGCTGCGGTGTGGGGCGGTCGCGCACCGCGTCGGTTCTTTACGGATGCGCATTGGCGGGAACCGCTGAAATGGAACGTCGAAGCGGAGAGAGAGAAGACTCGTAAGCGTGTGTTCTGTGCGTCCATGGCGGACGTGTACGAGCGACGAGCAGACCTTAACGAAAGTCGGGACCGGTTGTGGGCCTTGATAGAAGCGACGCCGCATCTCGACTGGCTTTTGCTCACCAAGCGCCCTCAAAATATCCTCCAAATGTCGCCATGGGGAACAACCTGGCCACATAATGTGTGGGTCGGCACCACTGTCGAAAACCAGAAATACGCTAATGAGCGTCTGCCGGAATTGCTTTCCGTGCCCGCCGTGTGCCGTTTTCTTTCCTGCGAGCCGCTATTGGGACCGGTGGATTTGTCTGTGTGGCAATCCTCGAAACGGCGGAATGGCCAGCATCCGATTGACTGGGTTATTGCAGGTGGAGAAAGTGGCCCCAAAGCCCGGATGATGAATCCAGATTGGCCACTAAGTTTACGTGATCAATGCGAAGCATACGGTGTGCCGTTTCACTTTAAGCAATGGGGCCATTGGGCTCCTTTGGAACAGGGTAACGGGCATGTTCGCGACCAGCTCATCGTCGAAACCCGTCGCGAAGGCCCTGTCACCATGGGCAAATTCTCTCGCAAAGACGCCAGAATTCTAGATGGCCGTACTTGGGATGCAGTGCCTATGCTTGCGAGCGCGTGAATCAACTGCCTAGAGTTGATCTGTACGGACTGACGGACGAGGAAGTGGTGATGCGGGCCATATCTCGCCACGTTGCTGAGATCGTGGTGGGCTTGGCGGCTTTGCGAGAGAACTCTTTCTTCTGAATGCGCAAGAGGCGACGCGTTCGCGGCCGCTCCCAAAAAAGAATCGCCCGGGCCAAGGAGGGGTGAGGCCCGGGCGATGGGGGTATCGCAGAGGGGACTGCGATAAAATTATCCAATCGAGGATCGGCGTGAACCGGGACGCGCCCGGCGCGGAATGGCGCGTGACGGAGATCCTGTGGCATAAATGTTCGTCACCACATCCGGAGGAGGCATTTCGCGCGCAGCCGGCGCGGTGTCTATGCCCCATACAGTTCGTAATAAATCCACGCCCATAACTGGCGCTTTTTCGCGCGCAGGCTCCGCTTCTTTTAATTTGCTTTTAATAAGACGTACGATCATCGGTTTGCCTAAATATGAAATATCTACTTACGCTGCGTACTCCTTATTGTATAGTGTCGCAAGCGAAAAAACATGAATAAGTATCAAAAAAATAAAAATAACCGGGCTGTATCAAAAATAAATGTGGTTTCTGTATTGATTGTATTTGGATTAGTCGTTCTGACGGGCGTTTCTTGTTCGTTGCGTGACCGGCGGTATGCGCCGGTGCGGCCGGTTCGGGAAGCGGATGCGCAGGTGTACCGCGTGGAAGTGACCGGGTATTGCGCGTGTGGCGTTTGCTGCGGTTGGAAACGAAATTGGCGTGGAGTTCCAGTCGTTGCAGCGGGCCCGCAGAAAGGGCAGCGCAAACAAATTGGCGTTACCGCCAGCGGGGTCAAAGCACAGCGAGGCACGATTGCGGCGGATACCTCGTTATTTCCGTTCGACACCATCATGTATGTGCCGGGCTATGGCTATGGCGTGGTGGAAGACCGGGGCGGCGCGATTAAAGGGCGTAAAATTGATCTGTATTTTGATACGCATACGCAAGCTTTGGAGTGGGGACGTCAGCATAAAAACGTCAAAGTTTGGCTGCCTTAAGATTGTTCGGCTTCCGGTTCTTTCTGGGTATAGCGGTACCAATTCATAAACGCTTCGGCGGCGGAGGTAGACGATAATACAGGTATGCCGCCCTGCGCGCGAATGCGTTCGGCATCTTCCGGGTCAAAGACACGCGTGATAACCGGCGGCCCGCCCGGGTTGAGATGGCGTAACGCGGATTCCGTGTCGGATACGCGGCGCATGGATGAAATGATGGCGCGGGCCTGCCGCGCGTTTACCGCCGCGAGAATTCGTTTATCCGAGCCGTCTCCGCGCACCGTGGGTACGCCTTGCTCTTCCAGCTCGCGCAGCACGACAGGGTCGTCATCCACCACCACTAAATCCTGGCCGGCGGCCCGTAACGCTTTCAACACCACCGAACCCCCACGCCCGTATCCCAGTAAAACCACATGGTTATTCAACCGGGCCAACGTCTCGACCTCGCGCGGGCGGGTGCGGCGGTTCAGGCGCATAAGCGTCCACGTAAACCGGTCGGTGGCGATGAGCGGGGTGATGGTCATGGTAATCACGGTAGCCAAAGCTACGACGTTAAATACGACCGGTTGTATCTGGCCGGTCATCAGGCCTTGCAGCACGACGACCAGCGAAAATTCACTGGTCATAGCCAGCAACAAACCGCTTTCAATGGATGCGCGCGCGGTTAGGCCCAATCGCTCGCCAATCAACGCGACCAGCGTGGGGGTCAACACAAGAATCATGGCGGCGAGCAGCGCGGCGTTAATCCAGTCCTGCGCGGATGTCACGTCAATGATCGCTCCCAGCACCACAAAAAATAGCGCGAGGAAAAAAGTGGAAAGCGATGTCATCATGCCGCGCGCAATGCTGTTGATGGGAAACGTGGACAACGATACGCCCGCCAGAAACGCGCCGGTTATGATCGGCAAGCCCAGCAGGTGGGCGGCCCACATAAACATAAACAGCACAGCCATAATCGCAAGGCCGAGCGTTTCGTGATCGAGTTTCGTGCGCAGCATCACGTACGGCATCAGCCAGCGCAAAAAACTGTAGGCAAGAGCAAGCAATACACTTAACGAAGCCAAGCCGCGGGCGATGGAACCCCAGCCTTCGGGGACGCGTATCAATAGCACAATCATAAGCACAATAAACAAGTCTTGAATCAGCAACACGCCGGTGACCACGCGGCCGAACGGTTCAAACATTTGCTGGCGCGTTTTTAGCAGGCGCACAATAATCAACGTGGAACTGGTGGTAACAGCCAAGCCGATGTACAAGGCGGCAATCCAGTCCTGGCCCATGCTCCACGCAATACACACGCCTGCCAGTCCCACGGCCACAAACTGCACAATGCCGATTCCAAGCACGGGGCGGAATTGGCCTCCGAAACGTTTGGGGTTCAGTTCCATGCCGGCGCCGAACACCAGCACGGCTAAACCGATTTCAAGCACCGATTGCGCAACATCCTCCGGCATGGACAACCCCGACATGTGTAGCATGACCCCGCTTAGCAACAGCAAAGGAATAAGCGGGGCGCGCAGAGCCTGCGCCAAGCCAAAAGCGATAGCGGCTGCGACCAGAAGGATGGCCAGGCCGGTCATGTCGGAAGCACTCCCAATTTGCGCAGTTCCTGATTCTGATCTTTCAGTCCGTCCACCCGGGGGAACATCAAGTAATTCACGCCGAGATCCACAAGGTCATCAATCACGGACACGTCAAACGCATGAATCGCGCACGGTACGTTATGCGCCCGGCATACATGGGCAAGCAAGTGGTTTGTGTCTTCGATTTGCAAGGCGGACACCACCATGCGCGCTTCGCGCACATGCGCTTCTTCAAGCACGGACGGATATTCGACGTTGCCCATCATGCATTCGCAGGGTAACCCGCTCAATTTGCCGGGATCCACGTCCAACGCCAATACACGTTCGCCTTGTTCGTGAAGCAACGTCGCAATCCTGCGACCCAGCGCGTTCATGCCGATGACTAGCACATGGCCGACGCGTTCCGCGGGCGGCGTTTCTCCTTTGGGGTCGTTCGACCCGGCGCGGAATAAACGCAGCAGGCCGATCCGCTTGCACCATGCGTATAACGGGTCGCTGTATAAAATCATGTACGACGAAATGGCGATGGTCAGAATACCGACCAGCGCGGTTACCGCGAGAATGCCGCTGCCCACCAGTCCGGTTGCCACGCCCATGGCGGCGAAAATAAAAGAAAATTCACTGATTTGCGCGACGGTGACGCTGGTTTTGAAGGCGGTCTTTTCGCTGTAACCCATTTTTGCGATAATCCACATGAAAATAAACGGGTTTCCGATAAGGACAAACAAGGAAAGCGCCAACGCGGCGCCGAGGTGTTGTTGTACATCCCCGAATTCCATGCGGATGCCGAGCGACACAAAAAACACAGCGATAAAGAAATTCATTAACGGATGCACGCGCCTGCGCAGGTCTTCGCTGAAAGGAAGTTGCGCCAGGCTGATCCCGGCCAGAAATGCGCCGATCTCCACCGACAAGTGAAGGGCATGAGCTGTGCCCACAATCAGAAAACACCATGCCAGGCTCCAGATAAAATGCGTTTCGCGCGAACGCGCGGCCCATGCGTACGGTTTAGGCAGCACATAACGCGCGGCAAGCAACATCACCGCTAACATGCCCAACATGCCGCCGAATGAAAGGCCAAGCCCGCGCGCCACGCTGATCAGCGTCAATGACTCGCCTGTGCCGAGTCCGGAGAGAAATGTAAGGACAACAATAACAACCAAATCCTGGACCAGAAAAATGCCAACCGCGATGCGCCCGTAAAGGGAATTCAATTCTTTTTTCTGATCAAGCAGTTTGACAACGACTACTGTGCTGGAAAAAGTCAATCCTGTGGCCAGAAACAAAGATTCCATGGGGGTGAATCCAAGCGCCCAGGCAAAACCGTAGCCAATGATAGCCGTAAACACAACTTGCCCGAGACCGGCCGCCAGCGCCACGGGACCGACATCCCGGATGCGCTCGAAGCTGAGTTCAAGCCCGACAAGAAAAAGTAGCAGGGCGATGCCCGCTTCCGAAATGATTTGAAGCGATTCCGTCATTTCCATCCAGCCGGTCACGGGCCCCAGCGCGAGACCCGCGAGCATATAGGCCACGATAGAAGGCATGCGTACCTTCAGGGCAAGCAATGCAAACAGCACCGCGCCAACAAGGATTCTCCCCAAATCATACAGGTATGTGTCGTACAACATCGTATAGTAACTCCACCGGGGTTTTTCGATACCTGTAAATCTCCGATTCTTCAAGCCAAATGTACCCTAGACAAAGTAACGCGGATTCTTCATCATGGAAAAAGTAATTATTAGTAAAGCTTATGTCTTCAGCGATAGTTTCATCATCAGTATCTTCTAACAGTACGTCCACAGCCGCAGACGCCCTGACGCACCCGTTTTCCTATACCCGACGCTTGTGGGCAAATGGGCTGGTTTTGCTGGGAACGGATTTGATCGCGTTAACTCTCGCGCTTTTTGCGGGCGGGTTGTTGCGTATGGCGTTGTTCGGGGACAGCATGGTGCCGCCTTGGGCCTGGCTGATTATTCCGGTATGGGGTCTGGGCGCTTCCGCGATGGGCTTGATTCCCGGTTGGGGCATTGGACCGGTGGAGCAATTACGACGGCTGGTGGTATTAATTTGCGCGGCGTTCGGGTTTGCGGCGGCTGCATTATTTCTTAGTAAAACCGGGGCGGAAGCCAGTCGTTTTACGTTAACCACGTCGTTTCTGTTCAGCCTACTGCTTGTTCCCTTGATTCGAGTACGCGTAAAAAGCTGGCTGGTTCATCACGGGCGTTGGGGGGTGCCTACGGTTATTTACGGCAGTGACGATACCGCTATGCATGTGCTGGAAGCATTAAATCATGAAGCCGGTATGGGCTATATTCCCGTCGGCGTATTTGATGATGCGTCTCCTACAGGCACCATGATGGGGGATGTGCCGGTACTTGGTCCGCTGAATCAATCCACGCCTGCCGCGGCATGCGCGATGATTGTGACGGCGCAATTGGATCGCGGTCGCCTGGTGCAACTGCTCGAAGGCCCGTTGGCTGCGTATCGTCGCGTTGTGTTGATTCCAGATTTGCTTGACGCGCCTTCTTTATGGGTGACGCCACGCGATTTCGTGGGGCTGGTTGGCCTGGAAGTCGCCGTGAATCTGTTGAACCCTGTGTCGCGGATCAGCAAGCGGTTCGTAGACTTGGTCTTTGTGCTCGCGGCATCGCCTGTTTGGGTTCCGCTTTGTTCATTGTTGGCCGCGCTTATTTGGTTGGAAGACCGCCATTCCCCGTTTTTCCTGCAAGAACGGGTCGGCCATAAACAGCGCCGTTTCAAAACATGGAAATTCAGAACCATGCATCCGGATGCCGAAGCATTGTTAAAAAAGAAATTGGAAGAAAATCCGGAGTTGGAAGCGGAATGGTCCAGCGAGTTTAAATTGCGCAACGATCCCCGCATTACCCGCGTGGGCGCGTTTCTGCGCAAAACGTCGTTGGATGAATTGCCGCAACTTGTCAATGTGCTGCGTGGCGAGATGTCGCTGGTCGGCCCGCGTCCACTGCCTGAGTATCATTACGACAAACTACCCGCGCCTTTACGCGCCTTGCGCGATCGTGTCCGCCCGGGCATGACGGGATTATGGCAAGTGTCGGGCCGTAGCGAATCCGGCATTCAAGGCATGGAGCGATGGGATGCGTATTACGTGCGCAACTGGTCGGTGTGGCTTGATGTTGTTATTCTCGTGCGCACGTTGCGCGCAGTCTATTCGGGGCGTGGCGCGTACTGATGCATGCCTTCGCGCGCAGAGCAGGGCTTGCGCTGCTGCTGATGTGGCTTGTGTGGCCCGCGCAGAAGTCAAACGCGCAGGGACCGCACGAGATCGCGTTGATCGTAAATGAAAACGCGCCCCGCTCACGGCATGTAGCCAATCTATACGCACGGCTTCGCCACGTGCCCCCCGAAAATATTGTGTATGTTTCGCTCCCGGACAAAACCTGGCAGGGGAACGCGCAGATTTCGCCTGACGATTTTCGTGCGTTGATTTTCGATCCCGTGCAACAACAACTGGACACGCGCAAACTTGATCATGTGGTGGCCTGGGTCTATGCAGCGGATTTTCCCGTGCGTATTACAACGAAGCCGCCAATGTCATTAATGGGCGCGACGTTTGTGCGCGGGCAGTGGCCGGATATGGAGCTGGTGCGCACGGGGCGTCTTGGATCACGATTGTTTGCGGGACCCGATACCCCCGACGGGCCGGTTTCTTTGGGCGGTTCGTTCAGCGCGTTGAAAGAAAAAGTCGGCGACGAAATGCCGCTGCCGTCCATGATGCTGGCGTACATGGGCGAGCGCGGGAACGACATAGCCACGGTGGAGCAGTATCTCCGTGCCGGGGTTGTATCCGACGGAAGCCGTCCGCGAGGCGACATTTATTTCGTGGAAGGCAACGATGTGCGCGCCCGCACCCGCACCAATCAATTTACGCGCGCGCAAGCGGAACTGGAAACGCTGGGCATTAACGCGCAGATCGTTCCGTCGTCCCCGCGTCATCAGTCCGGCATTATGGGGTTGATGGTCGGCGCGGCCGCTATGGACGTGGCGGGCGCGGGTTCGTTCCGGCCCGGCGCTATCGCCGAGCATCTCACCAGTCATGCCGCTGAATTTCATGTGCCGCATCAAACCAAGCTTACCGAATGGTTAAAACAAGGCGCTACTGCTTCGGCCGGCGCGGTGACCGAACCGTACGCGATGTGGACTAAGTTCCCGCACGCGCGTCTGTACGCGCATTACGCGCGGGGGCATAGCGCAATGGAAAGTTTTTATCTGTCTATTCGATCGCCGTACCAGGTTTTATTGGTGGGCGAGCCGTTGGCTACTCCGTGGCGCGCGCCGTTCTCGTTAACGTTTGCGCCGATGGATGACGAGCCGGTTACGGATCAGTCCGCGTTTGTGCTGGCGCTGATGCCGGAGCGCATGCCGGTTCCGTTCGGTTTTGTTTTTATGCGTAACGGGCTGCAGGAGACCGACGTCAACGTGACAGGGCAAGTCGTCACGTTCGACACGCGGACGTGGGAAGATGGCTGGCACGCGGTGCGCGCAGTGGTGTATGTCGGTCCGCATATCCGGCACCAATTATTTGTTGAGCATGGAGTGGTAGTGAATCGGAAAGGCCGTCGCGCGGCATGGGTGGATGCGGAGGATCATGCGACGTGGCATGTGGGCGACAAGCCGCGCATCACGATGGCCACCCGCGGTCAGCCGGACGAAGTGGGGGTTTGGCATAACGGCCGCTGGATCGCGCGCGCCGACGCCGGGGAAAACGAAAAACATCAACTTGAAGTAAATCCCGGCATGCTTGGACCCGGTCCCGTCACCCTCCACGCTATCGCCCGCTACGCGGATGGGATGGAAGTCCGTAGCCCGCCTGTGCGGGTGGAGATCGAGGCGGAACCGGCGGATTAAAAATCTAGTTTCATCCGTCGCATTATTGTTTTAGATTACCTCTCCATTATGCAGGCTGTGGCATTTGAAATAGGGGGGCGGGCGATACATTGGTATGGCCTTTTGTTCGCGGGCGGGTTTCTGGCCGCGACGGTGCATTGGTCCCTGCTGGCCCGCAGGAATAACTGGGTGTCCTCGATTGGTCTCGATTTAGGGTTGGTGGTGATGCTGTCCAGTGTGCTGGGCGCGCGCGTCGCGTATGTGTTGTCACGTCTGGATTATTTTCTGGAGCATCCTGCCCATATCATCCGGGTGGACTTTGGCGGATTGGTTTATTACGGCGGATTCATAGGCGCTACGCTGGGCGTGGCGGCGCTGGCTCTGTATCGCCGCATTCCTCTTACCCAAATGGCCGATTTCACCATCACAGGCGTTCCGCTAGGGCACGCTATCGGACGCATCGGGTGCCATTTGCAAGGGTGTTGTTATGGCGCGGAAACCACATGGTGGTGGGGCATTACGATGGACTGGGTTAAACGGCATCCGACTCAATTGCTGGAGACTTTTTTGAATTTGATAGTGTATATTCTTTTGTTACGCGCGTTTTTCTACCGGCACCGCGACGGGCGTGTCTTTGCGTTATATTTGATGATGTATCCGGTTGTGCGTTTTTCGCTGGAATTTTTGCGCGGGGATCCCCGGATGAGCGGTCTTTTCCTGAACGTCGCCCAGGAGTTAAGTCTATTGTTTTTCGCGCTGGGCGTGTTGTTGTGGTTCACTTTGCCGAAACGGCGGTATACGTATGCCCGTGTTTGACGTGCCAGCCGATGCGAAAGGCGAACGTTTGGATGTATGGCTGCATCGCGCGTGGCCTTCATGCTCCCGATCCCGTATTCAGGCGCTGATCAAAGAAGGCCATGTGCGGGTGCGTGGCGTTGTGCCGCAAAAATCGAACAGCAAATTGATGGGGGGCGAACGCATAGAAGCCGTCGAGCCGGCGCCGGTGGATGTGCCGGTCGCGCCCGAGCCGATACCGCTGGATGTTTTGTTCGAGGACGAACACATGCTGGCTTTGAACAAGCCCGCCGGATTAGTGGTGCATCCCGCGCCGGGCCATGCGCAAGGCACGTTGGTGAACGCGTTGTTATATCATTGCGGGGAGTTGCCCGGCATCGGCGGCGAGAAGCGGCCCGGCATTGTGCATCGGCTGGACAAAGATACAAGCGGCGTCATGGTGGTCGCTAAATCGGAAGCAGGCATGCATGGGCTGGTGCGGCAATTCAAGAATCGCACCTTAAAAAAAGAATATCTTGCGCTGGTGCGTGGTGTGCCGTCCCCGGCGGCAGGTGTCATTGAGACTTTGATCGGGCGTAGCGTGGGTGATCGAAAAAAAATGAGCGCGCGCGTGGATCAAGGCCGACCCGCGCGTTCGCGCTATGAAACCGTGGAAACCTATGCGGACGGGGCGCTGTTACGCGTATGGATTGAAACGGGCCGGACTCATCAAATCCGCGTACACATGGCGCATATAGGCCATGCCATCTGGGGCGATGAGACCTACGGTCGCGCCCGCACGTTGCCCGACGGACAGGAAGTCCCGCGCCACATGCTGCACGCCGCCCAGCTTGAATTAAAGCACCCGCTAACCAGCCAGCCCCTGACGTTCGCCGCTCCCATGCCCGACGATATGCGCGGCATCATTCGGCTGTTACGTTCGTAAAAGCAAACCACGCTTGAAATATGCGCGGGTTTGTTTCATACTTTTCGACTTTGTGAAAAGGGGGTTTGTATGCACGTACAGGGGATTTCGGCTGATACACGGGCCGCTATAGAGGCCAGCCCGTTAAGCAACGAGGATTTGCGTCCTGTGGACGCGGATCAGCGGACATGGCGCATGTTGAATATCGCGCATTTATGGGTGGGCATGTCCGTGTGCATTCCTACATATATGCTGGCCAGCAGTTTAATCAGCGACGGGATGAACTGGTGGCAGGCTATTCTAACGGTGGCGTTAGGCAATCTTATTGTCTGTGTGCCTATGTTGCTGAACGGCCATGCCGGCACAAAATACGGCATTACATTTCCGGTGTTTGCGCGCGCTTCGTTTGGCGTATACGGCACGCACATCGCTTCGGTTCTTCGCGCGATTGTAGCCTGCGGCTGGTTTGGCATTCAAAGCTGGATCGGCGGGTACGCGATTTATGCCTTGTCTTTGCTTGCGTTTCCCGCGCTGGCGGAATCGCCTGTGCTGGGCTTTTTAAGCAACGAATTTATCCAGGTTAATGTGGCGCAATTTCTTTGTTTCCTTTTGTTCTGGGGCATTAATGTCGGATTGTTTGTCTGGCGCGAAATGGATAGCATTAAGTACGTGGAGGATTGGGGCGCCCCGCTGCTGATTATCATGGGTCTTGCGTTGTTGGCGTGGGCGTGGGTGAATGCAGACGGTTTCGGGCCGATGCTTAGCCAGCCGGACCGGTTCGAAACGCGCGCGGATTTCTGGAAAGCGTTTTTCCCCGGCTTGACCGCTATGGTGGGATTCTGGGCGACGTTATCACTGAATATTCCTGACTTCACGCGGTATGCGCGGTCCCAAAAAGATCAAATGCTTGGGCAATTTCTAGGCCTGAATACCACCATGCCGTTTTATGCGTTTGTAGGCGTGGCGGTCACCAGCGCGACAATTGTTATATACGGCGAAGCGATTTGGAATCCGGTGGATGTGTTGGCGCGTTTTGATAATACCGCTCTTATTCTGGTTTCCATGTTTGCGCTGGCGCTGGCTACCTTAACCACCAACATGGCGGCCAATGTCGTGGCGCCCGCCACGGCTTTCTCTAATTTCCTGCCCCGGCTGATCAGCATGCGCACCGGCGCCATTCTCACCGGTCTTATCGGCATTCTGATGATGCCGTGGAAATTGATCGCAAACCCGAGCGGCTATATTTTTACGTGGCTGATTGGCTACTCGGCGCTGCTTGGGCCTATCGGCGGCATTTTAATTTGCGATTATTTTGTTGTGCGTCGCACGCGTATGGATGTGCGCGCGTTATACGATCCGCACGGGGCGTATCGTTATACAGGGGGGGTGAACCTTGCCGCTGTGGTGGCGATGTGTGCGGCTATCGCGATTAATATCCCGGGATTTCTCGGAACTATTGGCGCGATAGAGGTCCATGCCCGGTGGATTGGATTGTATCATTATGCCTGGTTCACCGGATTTTTGATCGCGTTTGTGATCTACGGTGCATGGATGCTGTTAGGCAAAAATAAAACGCACGCGTGACGGTGTTGCGTATCGTTACGTTATCGCGCGCAAAATGGTTTGCGCCGCACGGGCAGGATCGTCGGCCTGAAGAATCGGGCGTCCCACCACTAGATGCGTGGCGCCAGCCTGGACAGCGGCTTGCGGCGTCGCTACACGTTTTTGATCGCCGGCCTCTCCGTCGGCCGGACGAATGCCCGGCGTGACCAGCAAAGCATCCGGGCCCAGTCGCGTGCGCAGCGCCGCGCATTCATGCACCGACGTCACAAGGCCGTCCAATCCGCAGTCCATCGCCAAATCACCTAGCGCCAAAGCTTGCCCGGTTGTGTTTCGCGTGATGCCTACTTCGCGCAAATCATCGTCCGATAAACTGGTCAACGTCGTTACCGCAATAACAGCAGGCGCGGCTTCGCCGAATTCTTTAGCGGCGTCCGCTGCGGCTTTTAACATGGCCCGTCCGCCCACGGCATGCACGGTCAGCATGCCCACGCCCAGCGTGCCCGCGGATCGAACTGCCGCCGCCACGGTGTTTGGAATATCGTGAAGTTTAAGGTCGAGAAAAATATTTTTCCCGGCGCCTTGTAAAGCCGTCAACGCGCCAGGCCCCGCAGCCGTGAAAAGTTCCAACCCAACTTTAAACCAGGATACTTCAGGCGGCAAACGATCCACTATCCCGGGTATTTCCGTTGCGGACGGCACATCCAGCGCCACGATTAATTGAGGGGATTCTGTTTTCATGCGCGGCAGTATGATCGGTCGCGGACAAAGATGCAACCATGCGCCGCGATGATATCACATTGCCCTCGGCGGGTGTTGTGTTATAACGAGCGATTCAATGACAGCAAAATCAGCAGAAGAAACCCCGGAAAGCCAGTCTTCCAGTCAGGAAGATGCGGCATGGGTGCGTCTCGCGCGCGCGGGGGATACCGGGGCCTATGAAAAACTGATTCGTAAACATCAGGGCAAAATCTACGGCCTGATTTACAATATGACCGGCAATAACGCCGATACCGAAGATCTCGTGCAGGAAGTTTTTGTAAAAGCGTATCAAGCGCTTGGCCGTTTTAAGGGACAGTCTTCCTTTTACACGTGGCTTTACCGCATTGCGGTCAATCGTACCCTTAATTTTGTCAAAAAACGAAATAACCGTGCGACGTTTAGTCTCAATGATGTTGATCCGGGCATAGAAACCGATCCGACGCTTCTGGAGTTGGCGACGCCCGATAATCCGTCACGGGATGCGATGATGACGGATATACAGGAAAAATTGAACAAAGCTTTGCAGTCCTTGTCTGAAAAACATAGAGCGGTCGTTGTATTGCATGATGTGCAAGGCGTGCCGCATGAGGAAATAGCCAAAATGCTGGGATGTTCGTCAGGTACCGTTCGTTCCCGCCTGTTTTATGCCAGGCAGCAGTTACAGTGTATGTTGTCGGAGTACGCCCTATGAAATGCTCATGTACCAAACATCAGCGTCAATTAATTATCTACACGCAGGAAAACGAATTGCCTCCACCGTTGCGCGAGGTTATTCAACAGTGTCCGTCATGCAGGCATTTTTTTGAGGAACAACTACGCGTGGCTTCGTTGGTGCACCTGAAAAATTATGAGACGCCGGATCCCGCGTGGGAAGAACGTTCGGTGATGAATATCCAGCGGGCGATCCGGTTAGGTGAGGATGTCCCGAAAACCGCAAGCTGGCTTTTCCCGTCGTTGCTTTGGATGCGGGCGGGGTTTGCGGTGGTGGCGGTATCGGCGCTGGCTATTCTGTTCTGGCAATCCCCGGGGGATCAGGGAGCTGCGCTAATAACCGGCGCGCCGGTTGAGCCTGTGACGCCGGATGAACGAATAGAAATTGTTGATGCAGAGCCCGCCGTGGAGGGCGTGTCCCGGCCCAACCCGGAAATGACTGCGGAAGTCTGGTCCAATCTCCACCCTCGTATCCGTTCGCGCGGCGCGATTCAGTTGATTCATTTTGAACCGTAAGCGCAATCCCTGTTTTGCCTAAAGGGCCTTTGGGCCGCAAAAGTCAAAAAACGGCAATTAGGCAGGCAGTTCCATGCGCCCATGACGGATAGGGGTTGCGTTGTTGTCGAGAGACAGGGAAAGATCCGCATTTAACGCGCGCACAATGCCGCATGCAAGGGGCGAAGCCTCCCCAGCCTCGGGATCTTCCGGCCAGATACGCACAGGTTGGCCGAGAAAACAAGTTCGTTCGCGGTAGGCTTGCACCAGTGGAGCGCTGCCGCTTTCCAGCAGCTCCCGCACACCGTCCCGAAGATGCATGGTTAACAAGCGGAACCAATACGCCAGCTTGCCTGCACTGCGCGGATCAGCCTGCGCTAATGCGCCGGGTTCCGGGGAAGATGGCTGGGCCGGCAGCGACGGGCGCTGTTCAATATTCAAGCCTATGCCGAATACAGCGCTGGTCACGGCATCCCCTTGGACTTGCGTGGACGTCAACACGCCGGCAACTTTGCGATGTTCGATCATGACGTCGTTAACCCATTTTACGCGCGGTTGCACTTTCATACCTGTGCCTTGTTCAATGGCACGCATAACCGCCACGGCGGGTAACGCAACAAGCCCGGCTTCAATGTCTCGCACGGGCGCGCGCAACTTAAACGATGCCGTGAAATGAAGATTACCCCGTAACGCGGTCCACGGCCGGTTCCGTTGTCCCCGGAACCCGCGCCCTGTCAACGCCAGCGCAAAAACCGTATCCGGCCAGGGTTGTCCGCTTTTTAACGCGTCTACGATCGCGTCAAACTGGGATCCGTTCGCCTGGTCTATAATGACCACCCGTGCGGCGTCCTCGTGGTTGTTGTCATCATACCAAGTAAGCGGACTGTTGCACCCGAGATAGAGCGCGACGGATTGGTCGGCGGCGGTTAACGTGTCCCCGGTCGCGCGCGCGGTTGCGGGGATAAACGCACGGGTAGGGCCCGTTTGATCGGTCAGGTATAACATCTTTTTGATCTTTTACGAATATGCGTTAGAATAGAGCACATTCAATCAAACGCAAAACAAAGGAACGGTACATGCCAAAAATTACAGTGGGTTTGGGAGTCATTTTATTTCTGCTGGGTATTGTAGGATACATCCTTGTGGATGGAGCAAGCAAAACCGCGTTGATTCCGTCTTTTTTCGGCGTGGTATTTATTATTCTGGGCGGCTTGGCGGTGGCCAATCTAAATTTGCGCAAACATCTGATGCACGGGGCAGCCGGGCTGGCGCTGCTGGGATTGCTTGGCACGATAAAAGCGTTGCCTCAAGGCATTTATTTGATATCCGTTGGCCCGGTGCATGTGGACAACCCTATCGCCGTGGCAGCGCAAAGCATCATGGCGCTTTTGTGCGGCGGTTTTTTGTACCTATGCGTTCAATCTTTCAGAGCTGCCCGCCGCAAGCAGAACGCCGAAGCTAAAGCATCAAGCCTTTAATTCTTTGAGCTTGGCGCGGATGTCTTTATCCGTAAATCCTTTGACATCGGATTCCGGTATCCCGGCGGCTACAAGACGCTTGCGTTGCTCCAGTACGCGGCGTGTGCGCGCAGCGCCGGTTTTTTTCGGACGAAGAAGATTATTATTTTTGGTAATTTTAGTACGGCCCATGATCCCCACCTCTATGTTGAACGAATCCAGTTAAAGCGGGAAAAGATAACGGCATGCCATCGCGCTGGCAATAGCAAAGTGCAGGGTGGAGCGGTTTGGGTTCAAAGCGCTACGCTTAACCCGCTGATAATCGTAAGGTCGTGTTTCTTCAATTCCGCGTTGGCGGGTTGGTTGTCGTACGCGCTTTGTGCGACCAGACGCAAATGCACGCGGCTACTTACAGCCGCTTCAATCCCGATTTCCGATGTTAGTAAATAATCATTAAAATCTTCTGCTTTCGGTAAATACTCCGTTTGCTGCCAGATGCGGGCGGTTTCACTGAGACGCCGCTCAAAACGCTGGGACAACCGGAAGGCCAGATGGTTGGATGCTTTATCGTCCACTTGTTCCCATATATACGATGGGCCAGCTTCCACGGTAAGCGTCTGGATTTCCGATCTTATGAGGAACCAACCTGCGCCCGGGCCAAGAATAAAACGGTAATCCACAAGCGAAATTTTGTCGTATAACGCCGAGCCCGCGGCATAGACATAGTTCTTTTTATGGATATCCCGCCGTGCATTAGCATCGGCTTTTATATTTTCGGTGTTGGTTTCTTTTTCGTTGCGTGCGCGTGTTTCGCCGTAATTTCCTTCCATATTCAGGCGGATAGCGCCCAGTGTCGCCCGCTCGCTTTCATATTTTATTCCCGTATTCACCAACAACGTGTCACTGTTGCCGTCGGTCAACGTCAAGCCTCCGTTGATCCGTAGGTCGTAACGTTTTTCTTCGGCGAACACGCACGCAACTAGCGTGGCCCAAAGCGTGACAAGGCTGCATAATGTTTGATAGCTTTTCATGGGTTTGTCCTTACGGTAGTGTCGTGAAAAAAATGATGAATGAATCGTAAAAAATGAAAACGTCCGAATCAATAGCGTTGTTGTATTATGCGTGGAAAGCCGCGATCCGGGCCGGGCGCGAAATTATAGACGTGTATCAAGGCGATATTGATGTATCGCTTAAAGCTGATGCATCGCCGTTGACGGAAGCCGACCTGCGCGCGCACCGCGCCATTCTTGACACGCTACGCGCCGCAAGCCCGGATATACCGGTGTTAAGCGAAGAAGCCGCTTCGGTGCCGTATGACGAACGCAAAGATTGGAACCAATGTTGGCTGGTGGATCCATTGGATGGAACCAAAGAATTTATCAAGAGGAACGGGGAATTCACGGTCAATATCGCCTGGGTTAACGCTAACGGCGAAAGTGTATTGGGCGTGGTGTATGCGCCTGCGCTGGGGCATGCCTACCTCGGTGCGCGTGGCGTGGGAGCGTTTCGGTGGGATGCGCAAACAAAATGCGCGTTGCCGGAAAACGGGGACGCGCTACTACGGCAGGCATGCGCGTTGCCTGTGGCGCGCGGGGATCGTCCGTACACTGTCGTCGCGAGTCGTTCGCATCTAAGCAGGGAGACGGAGGATTATGTAGCGCAACTGCGGGAGCGCCACCCCGGTCTGGTTTTGCAATCGGCGGGCAGCGCGCTGAAGTTATGTCTCGTCGCGGAAGGCGTGGCCGATTGTTATCCCCGTTTTGGCCCGACGATGGAGTGGGACACCGCCGCCGGTGAAGCTGTATGCGCGGCCGCCGGCGCGCGTGTGACGGTCTATCCGTCGGGTGAGCCCATGCGCTATAACAAACAGGATTTACTGAATCCCTGGTTTCTGATCGAACGGTGAATATCGCCCTGTTATTTTTTTGTTGCACAAAAACCGTCCCCCGAACAGCATGTGAGCCGATATGAGCGCACGAATTATTGCTATTGCGAACCAGAAAGGCGGCGTGGGTAAAACCACGACGGCCATTAACCTGGCCGCGTGTCTTGCGGAAAAGAAACAACAGGTATTGTTGATTGATCTTGATCCGCAAGCCAACGCGACCAGCGGGTTGGGCATTGAGAAAGAAGAAGGGCGCAGTATGTACCGGGCATTGCTTGGCGAAGCCCAGCTTAAGGAGTTTATTAAATCCACCCATGTGCACCGGCTGGATTTAGTGCCGTCTGAAGTGGATTTGGCGGGGGTGGAACTGGATTTGGCCCGGTCCGACGACTACTTGCGCCCGTTCAAGCGCGCGCTTGCGCCGGTGCTGGAAGAAAAACGTTATGATTTTATTCTCGTGGATTGTCCGCCGTCGCTGGGCATTATCACCATGAACGTCTTAAGCGCCGCGCATGCTCTGCTGATGCCGATGCAGTGTGAATATTATGCGCTGGAAGGATTAAGTGTCATGATGCGACTGGTGCAGCAAATACGCGACGCGGGCGGCAATCCCGATCTGGAAGTCGAAGGCATTGTCATGACTATGTACGACATGCGCACCAATCTGTCGCAGCAAGTTGTGCAGGAAGTAGCCGCGCATTTCGGCGATAAAGTTTTTGAGACATTGATCCCGCGCAGTGTGCGCTTAAGCGAAGCGCCTAGTTACGGCCAGCCGATTACGTTGTACGACAGCAACTGCGTTGCGGCGGCGGCCTACCGCAGTCTGGCGCGCGAAATTCTGCAACGGCGCAAAGGCGCGGACCGCCCGTCTGCGTTAGGACGCGGCTTGAGCGAACCCGCGTCGCCTGCGCCTAAGCCCGATGAAGTGGTCGCTGCTCCCGAACAGGCTACACCTACCGCGCCGCCTGAATTCACCCCCACGGAACAAGATTAAACCATGACCGATACGACTTCCCGTTACATGATTACCGGCGGCGCCGGTTTTCTCGGCATTAATTTAGTGCGTTACCTGCTTGCCAAAGGACAGCAGGTGACATCAATTGATCTGTGCCCGTTTGATTATCCGGATGTAAAAGATAAAATTCGGATAGTGCAGGGCGATATTCGTAACAAAGACGATGTGCAGCGCGCGACGGAAGGAGCCGACATCGTGGTGCACTGTGCCGCTGCGTTGCCGCTTTATAAGCCGGAAGACATTTACAGCACGGATCTGGACGGCACGCGCACCGTGCTGGAAGTCGCGCACAACGCCGGTGTAAAGCGTGTCATCCACATTTCGTCCACAGCGGTTTATGGCATTCCCGATCATCATCCACTGCTGGAAACAGATCGTTTACATGGCGTCGGCCCGTACGGCGAAGCCAAAGTGGCGGCAGAGCAAGTGTGCCTGGATTACCGCGAGAAAGGAATGATCGTGCCGATCATTCGCCCTAAATCCTTTATTGGTCCGGAACGATTAGGCGTGTTTGCGTTATTGTATGAATGGGCCAGTGACGGCCATAACTTTCCGATACTCGGGCGTGGCAACAATCCATACCAGTATTTGGATGTGGAGGATTTGTGCGAGGCCATTTGGCTATGCGCCACATTGGAAGACGGGAAAGTAAATGACACGTTTAACATTGGCGCGGAAAAGTATGGCACGCCCCGGTCGGATTTTCAGGCGGTGTTGGATGCGGCCGGGCATGGGAAGCGCATTATTGCATTTCCCGAAGGGCCGGCTATATGGGTGCTGCGCATACTTGAAAAACTGAAATTATCCCCGCTGTACAAATGGATATACGAGACTGCGGGCAAAGAATCGTTTGTGTCTATCGAGAAAGCCAAAACGCAACTGGGGTATGCGCCGAAATACTCCAATGTGGATGCGTTGTTGCGTAATTACGAGTGGTATTTGGCAAACAAACACTCATTTGCAAAACAAGACGGCGTAACGCACCGCGTGCCGTGGTCGCAAGGGGCGCTGCGTATCTTGAAATGGTTTTTCTGACCGTCTAAAACCGCGATCCCGCCCGGCGAGGAGGGCATGTGTGTGGGTATGTGGGTGCGTGGGTGTGTGGGTTTTGCACGCCCAAACCTTCCCCGGGCGAGCATCGCTTTTCCCAACGACCACCTTCCTAATCGTAATCGTGCTCGTAATCCAAATCTCCCCCGGCGATTATGATTACGATTATGATTATGATCTTCCCAATTGCTATGTTTGTGGGTGCGTGGCGCTCCTTCGCTTATCGAATCACGATATATAAAGAATCCTGTGGCAGGCGGATTCGAAGCCGCCCTTCGTGATCCTTGTCTGTTTCCGCGATCCGGTCCGTTGGATATCCGTTTTCATCAAGCACGGTCACGGTGCGCGCTCCGGCAGTTTTAAGCGTGATTTGCATGTGAATATTCTCCACGTTAAGCGGATACGACCCAAGCCGGGTTATACGCTGGAAACCATCTTCGACGGTCTCGGTGGCGAAGCCGTACGGATGATCGCGGGTGGCAGCTTGGACCAGGATGTCCCGGCTATTTCGAAGCGGCTCCCCGTCCAACGAAACCACGAGCAGGGAGCCGTATTCGTTTTGCGATTCAAGTGTGATATCCCGCAGTTCGACGAGCCCCACATCCCGCAGAAATCCCGTCGCGCCCTGCGCGCGGGGCGTGTTGACGGTTACCACGCCGCGGGTAAAATCCCAGCGCAACTCGTCGGTAAGGCTACGGACGACCTGCGCCTCATTATCAATATACTTTTGCAACGCCACAGTCTCCACGCGGCCGGGACCGTCCGCAAAAGTTTGCTGGACCGGCCCCACAAAGAAAGCGCGGGGATCCACTTGGGTTGACCCGCTGGCGGGGGCGCCTTCTTGGTCTCCGATGCGGTCCACCCACAACACATCGCGCCCGCCACCGCAGAAAAGCGCGGTTCCCCGCATGCGGTAGGCGTCTGGGAGAGAAACATGCTCATGCACCGCCGGGATGTCCGGCGTGGCGACATCGCCGCGCCTGAACATCAGGGCCGTGGCGGGAAACTGCCCTAATACCGTGGGGTTGTTAAGATCCCATACCGCCATGCGGTGCTGCCATTCGGCTGTGTCCAGCGCAAAAAAGTTCCATCCGTCCACGCCCATCATGGACGCGTAAGTCGCCACTAGAAATGGCCATTCGGCGCGGTATTGCGACGGGCGGGTCCAGTTGTTTTCCGTGACCATAAACGGATAGCCCGCGATGTGCGGGGCAAGCAGCGGTCCCGGCGTTGCGGGCGCCTTCAGCGAAGACGCGTCTTTGAACGTGTCCCCGACATCCACCTCATAGAAACGGGGATTACCGTCTTTGGCGAACGCGGGACTGAAGTACGCATTACGCAGGACCACGTCCGTGGCGGTGTAGGTCCAGCGGTCCAGTCCCGCGAGTATGCGGGCATCGGCGGTTTTCCAGTTGCTCCCGGCGATAAGTGATTTAATGCCGATGTCATTCCTGAATGATTCCACCATGGCGTTGTAGAAAGTTCGGGTAGACTCCACCATCCAGCGAAGCTGATCCGCTGCGCGGGCATCCACCCGCTGGTTTTGCGCCCAGTCGGCCCCGGTGAGGTGTCCGATGGCATAAAGTCCCATACGATTGTCGGAGGGACGGTCGGGCGTGCGCACATTCGGGCTCCGGTCACGGCCCCAGCTTGCCATGGCTTGCTTGATTGATCCATGAGTCTTGATCAGCCACTCCGCGAAACTTTTTTCCATGATTTCCACGTCCGCGGCATTCATCCGGGCGGGGTTGAACGTCCAGAAAAGCAGATTGGACTCGTTCCATATTTCTACAAAAGCCACAGACGGGTCTTTGGCCAAAGAAATGCCGGTGTATGGATTGACCGGCTCCATCAGCGCGCGGACATATTGTAAATACCACTGTTGAAACCGTTCGCTGAAAATCAACAGCGCGAGGGCGTTCTCGTTCTTGAATCCGGGATGAACATTATCGTTGATCTGGTGGTGGGTATGCCAGTAGAGGTGGCCGAAATAGCTGTAAATGCCTTCGCGTTTCAGCGCCGCAACGACATAGTGCAAACGTTCCAACTCCCGCGCAAAAGCCGCGTCATCCCGGCGCACGCGTTGATTGAAAAAGTTGCTGAAATTCATGCGAACCAGATTCACGCCGTATTTGGCCAACCGCCGTGCCCAGCGGTCAATCTGCGCGTTGTTCATATCGCGTAGATCCGCTTGCACCATCCAGAAGCGGACAGGCGTTCCATCGCCCAACATAAAGCGGTCGCCTTCCCGTCGCACGTGACCGTGACCTCCTGCTGTCGGTTCGTTGAGATGGCGCAAATCGAGCAGGCTTTCTCCGTCGAGAGGGTCGGGGGGAGGCTCCCAGGCAAAAAACCCTTCTTCGTTTTTGCCGCTCCGTTCGCCCGGCTTCAGATTTCCGCGCGGAAAAAACTCCCCGTCGGTAATAACCAGACAGTCTATCACAAAAGGGGCGTCCCGGGTTTGCTCGAACCGCAGCGTGGTTGACCCGGCGGGAAGTTCCACTTCCCCTGCGAAAACCCAGTTGATGACCATATGAATGCGGTCCAGGCCCACACTATCCATAAGCGCGGGACGATCCAGCTCGCGCCATGCGTCATCGCCGAACCGCCAGCGAAACGGCCCATGGTGCCAGAACTTGCGGACATACAGCTTGTAGGTCCCTTCCCGGGGAATATCCGTTTGAAACTCCACAAAAGTCTCTCCCACCTTGCCATGTCCTCCCAGGGAAACCCCGCCGGACAGGGCCGGATGCCGCGATACAAAGGGATGCTGGATGGATATATCCTCTGAATGCGTGGTGGCGTCCTCACCCTCAATCCAAAGCGTGGTGGCTGCATGTGCCAGAAATGATGACAAAATGAAGCACAAACAAAGCAGTAGTCGCGTGTTCATCCCCGGGGTTTCCTTTTTTCTGTGTTGAACTCCTGATACGTTCATAATCCTGCCATGGTGACCCGGTTTCTGCAAGCGAGCCGCTTAAGCGCGGGGGATGCAATTCGCCGTCTTTATAATTTTCATGAATTTACGGTTGACTTGCGGCGCGACAGGTCCTACGCTCTGCAACCTTGATTTGTGAAATCTCCTTCTACAAGCCGGGTGGCGGTTTGTTTATTATTCAGGGTTAGGTGCGATTATGGAAGCTTATGCAGTAATTGAAACAGGCGGCAAACAGTACCGCGTACTCGCGGGTAGTGTGCTGGATATTGAGTTGCTGGACGCCGAAGCAGGTAACGAAGTAAAACTGGACCGCGTGCTGGCAGTGTCCGATGGCGCGTCGCTTACTATTGGCACGCCGTTGGTCGAAGGGGCGGTAGTAACCGCGGAAGTGCTCGACCATTTTCGCGGCGACAAAGTAATTTCCTTTAAGAAAAAACGCCGTAAAGGCTATAAGAAAAAAATCGGCCATCGCCAAAACCTGACCAAAGTACGTGTAGTCAGTGTCGGAGGCGAAGCGCCTGCAAAAAAATCAACGAAAACCGAGACGGCGGAGGTATAAGCCATGGCACATAAAAAAGGACAGGGAACCAGCAGAAACGGTCGCGATAGTCGCGGTCAGCGTCGCGGTGTGAAACGTTTTGGCGGACAAACCGTAACAGCAGGCAGCATTCTCGTGCGGCAGTTAGGCACTAAATTCGTGGCCGGCAGCAATGTAGGCATGGGACGCGATTTCACTCTTTTTGCGCTGAAACCGGGTGTGGTGGAATTCGATAAGCAAGGCAAGCGCATTAACGTGCGCGAACTCACCACGGCGTGAGTTTAACGTCACGTCAAAATTCCTAAGCGATTCTCTCCGGAGAGTCGCTTTCTTTTTACAATGAAAACCGTACGATTCAGAGACCGGGCCAAGGTGCAGCTTGCCGCAGGTAACGGCGGCGATGGCTGTGTCGCATTCCGGCGCGAAAAATTTGAGCCCCACGGCGGACCGTCAGGCGGGGATGGAGGCCATGGCGGCAGCGTGTATATGCGCGCCAGCAAAGATGTGGATTCCCTCGTGGAATTGTATTACCAGCCGATCCAAAAAGCCGAACACGGACAAGCCGGTATGACCAAGCAACGGCATGGACGAACAGGCAAGGATTTGCTGATTCCCGTTCCGTGCGGCACGCAGGTGTATAACGAAGAGGATGGCGCATTGATAGGCGAAGTGCTGGAAGACGGCGACACGCTATTGCTGGCTAAAGGCGGTCGCGGTGGATTGGGTAATTGTCATTTTGCCACGGCTTCGCATCAGACGCCCCGTGAATCCACGCCCGGCACGCCCGGGGAATCCTGCACGGTGCGGTTTGAACTGAAAAGCGTAGCGCATGCCGGTTTGGTAGGATATCCCAACGCTGGCAAGTCCACGTTGCTAAGCAAACTCACCAACGCCACCCCCAAAATCGCGGCTTACCCGTTCACGACCCTGAATCCTTTGATCGGCACACTCCAATTCGAGGATTTCAAAACCTTGCGTTTGGCCGATATTCCCGGCCTGATTGACGGCGCGCACGAAGGCGTCGGCCTCGGTCATCATTTTCTGAGACACATCGAGCGCACCGAGTTGCTTGTTTTTGTGTTGGATATGGCTGGCGTAGACGGGCGGAACGCGATCGAGGATTACCGGAATCTATGCAAGGAACTTGCGCTGTATAGTCCCGACCTTAAAGATCGTCCACGCTTGATTGTAGCCAATAAAATGGACGTGCCGGAAGCGGCGGAACGGCTGGAAGCTTTTAAAAGCGCCACCGGACTCGATCCGTTTCCTGCTAGCGCCGAACAGGGCGAAGGCGTGGACAATGTAAAAGCCGCATTGTACACGCATTTTTTCGCTAACGCCTAAGCATGCGTTTATTGCTCTAGTTTTTCGAGGACACGTTCCATCCCGCGCCAGCTTAATGTCGCGCATTTGACGCGCAAAGCATATTTGCGCACACCGCTTAACGCCTGCACGTCTTCCGGAAGCCCCTCAAACGAGGCTTCGCTTTTTAACGCGCGCACAACCTGTGTAATCATCGCCCTGGCTTCCTGCGGCGTTGTTCCATGCAACGATTCGCACATCATGGACGCGGAAGCCTGACTGATCGCGCATCCTTTGCCGTCAAAACGAACCGATTCCAGCCGCCCGTCGTGTAGTCGGGCGGTAATGCGAATGTGATCCCCGCACAACGGGTTTTCCTCGTCGGCGAGGACGTCCTGTTCGTTTAGATCCTCTTTATGGCGGGGATGCTTGTAGTGATCCAGAATGACGTCCTGATACAATTGGTCCAGTTCATCCATGGCCGAAAAAACCGCGTGCGCGTTCGACGGCTTCCGCAAGCGCATCCACCTCGGTAGGGGTGTTGTACAGGTAGAAACTGGCCCGCGCCACCGCTGTCACCCCCAGCCTGCGCATCAACGGTTGCGCGCACAAATGGCCCGCACGAATAGCAATGCCCCGTTGATCCACATACTGCGATAAATCATGCGGATGAATTCCTTTTACTTCAAAGGAAACCGCGCTCCCCCGTTCGGGCGCGTTCCCGAAAATACGCACGTCCGGAATTGCGCTTAGCCGTTCCATGGCATAACGCGTCAGCGCTTGATCGTGCGCGTGTATGTGTTCCATACCCAATCCGCGCACATAGTCCACAGCGGCCCCGAATGCAATCACATCCGCGATATTCGGCGTGCCTGCTTCGAATTTATACGGCAGATCGGCCCAGGTTGAATAATCATCGTTGACGCGGCTGATCATTTCCCCGCCCCCCATGAACGGTTGCATGGACGCCAGCAAATCCTCGCGCGCCCACAAAACGCCTACGCCTGTCGGGCCGCACATTTTATGGCTTGAAAACACAACAACATCCGCGCCGAGTTCGGTTACATTCACGGGACGATGCGGTACACTTTGCGCGGCATCCACCAGCACAAGCGCGCCTGCGCGATGCGCCGCGTCCGCGAGCGCGCGCACGGGATTGACTGTGCCTAGCACGTTCGATGTATGGGTCACGGCCACCAATTTCACGCGAGGGTCCAGCCACGCATGAAAAGTGTCCATGTCCAGCGTGCCGTCTTCATGTACAGGAATTAATTTTAATTCCGCGCCTTGTTCGCGGCATACGATTTGCCATGGCACGAGATTGCTGTGATGTTCCATGCCCGTGGCCAGCACAACATCGCCCGGTCCCAGATGGACGCGCCCCCATGCGTACGCCACGAGATTGATGCTTTCGGTGGTGCCGCGCGTGAAAACAATGTGATGCGCATCCTCCGCGCCGATAAACGACGCTACGTTGCCGCGTGTTTCTTCGTATTTCGCTGTGGCTTGCTCGCCCAGATAATGAAGCGCGCGATGTACATTCGCATTGTAACGCTCGTAATACTCTACCAGCGCCTGAATGACAGCGCGTGGTTTTTGGGATGTCGCCGCGTTATCTAGATACACCAGCGGCTGATCGTCGTAGATGCGCTGGTCCAGGATCGGAAAATCCGCGCGAATACGTTCGGCATCGAAGGAAGAGCTGGATGAAATAGAATTAGTCATACTTTTACATACACCACGTCGTTTTCCACTTTCAAGGGATAAGCCGGAATAGGGCGCACAGCGGGCAGGCTTAAATTCTTGCCCGACCGTAAATCAAAACGCGCGCCGTGCAGAGGACACATCAATTCGTATCCGTCAAGATCGCCATGAAACATGGACATTTTTTGATGACTACACCAAATGCTGACCGCAAACAATTCGTCTTCTACTTTAAACAATCCGATTTGTTTCGTGCCGCCTAAATCCACCAATTTCCGGTCTGTGTCGCTAAAGTCAGATAAAGAAGCGACTTCTTTCCACTCCCCGCCGCTGGTTGCTTCCATATCGGTTAACCCATTTTTTTGTCAATGTGTTGATGCACGCGGTCTTGAATAAACGCATACGGAATACGTTCCACAACTTCTTCAAAAAAGCCCATGATCAAAATGCGCCGCGCGGCTTGTTCGCTTAATCCGCGCGATTGCAAATAAAATAATTGTTCCGGATCCAGATTGCCCAGAGTAGAGCCGTGACTGCATTTCAAGTCGTCGGCATCAATCAGCAAGCCGGGAATGGAATCCGCGCGCGCGCCGGGATTCAACACCAGGTTGTTATTGGTCTGGTACGCATCCACGCGAATGGCGCCCGGTCGCGCAATAATCAAGCCTTGATATACCGAATGCGCGGCATCTTTGACCGCGCCTTTGTACAGCAAGCGGCTGTAGGTGTCGGCGGACGAGTGAATCTGCAATGTGCGTTGATCCATGTGTTGTTCGCCCGACGCAAAAAATATGCCGTCCATGTCCGCCGCGGAACCCGGTCCGGCCACGTCGCTGCCGAATTTCATTTTGCTGACTTTCGACCCGAAATTAAGCGTGATCCAGTTAAGATTGGCGTCGCGCGCAACCAACCCCCAGTCGTTGCTGATCTGGCACGCGTCGTTGCCCCATTCCTGAAGGCTGACCAGTTTCACGCGCGCGGCTTCGTCCACATACATTTCACGCTCGGGCACGGCGAGAAATTTGGTGTTGTCTGCCGAAACCAGATGCTCCGCGATCAGCGCACTGCTGTTTTTCCCCGCCGCCACAACCAGGCGCGGAATAAATAACGCGTCTGGAGCTTCCATTGTGTACCGGATCAATATGCCTTTCTCCAATACGCAGCCATCCGGAACATGGATCAACAAACCGAAATTCCAAAAGGCATCATTAAACGCTTCGTATTTGCCCGACGTCGTAGGCAACGCTTGTCCTTGCAGATAGGTTTTTACCAAGTCGGGTTTTTTCTCGGCGGCTTCGTCCAGCGCCATAACGGTAATAGCTCCGTCGCGTGTAATGCCTGTGCGGTCCATGATCGCGTAGTGTTTGTCGGTCACGGCCACCACTACGTCGAAATGATTATCCCACTCCGCTTCCGGCAAGGTATTTGTGCGCGTCATGTTGGGCAGGCGTTTGACCGAATCGAAAGGAAACAGCGCCGGGTCGGTCCGGCGCCACTCTTCGGTTTGGTGCGTCGGCGCGGTTTGTGTCGCGTAATCGTTGAATGCTTCCTGCTTTTTACTTTTGATTAGCGCAGAAGCTGTTTGTTCCAAGACCCCGGCAAATGCCTCGTGGTCCAGTCCGGCCACGGGGTCTGTGACGTGGGTGGGTTCCAGTTCCGTTGTTGTACTCATCCGCAATCCTTTATCTAATAAATCATGAAATTCGTCGGCGCATTGGGCCAACGCGCCTACCCGATGCTGCCTTCCAATTTCATTTCCAGAAGGCGCACAGCTTCCACCGAGAATTCCAGCGGCAATTGCTTGAAGACTTCGCGCGCAAATCCATTCACGATCATGGAGATGGCATCTTCTTCATCCAGCCCGCGGCTTTTCAGGTAGAAAATCTGATCTTCACTTACGCGCGACGTCGTTGCTTCGTGTTCAATAACCGAAGACTCATTTTCCGATTCAATATACGGGAAGGTGTTGGCGCTGCATTTCGTGCCTATTAACATCGAGTCGCAGTTCGAGTGGTTGCGCGCATTCCGCGCGCCCGGCAAGACCTGCACCAGTCCGCGATACGAATTGACGGATTCACCCGCCGAAATGCCTTTCGACACAATCGTGCTTTTGGTGTTGTTCCCGATGTGAATCATTTTGGTGCCGGTATCCGCTTGCATTTTATTGGTTGTGACTGCCACCGAATAAAATTCGCCAACCGATCCGTCGCCTTCGAGAATGACCCCGGGATATTTCCATGTGATGGCGGCGCCTGCTTCCACTTGCGTCCACGATATTTTGGATCGCGCGCCACGGCAGTGCCCTCGTTTGGTTACGAAGTTGTAAATGCCGCCGTTGCCTTCTTTATCGCCAGCGTACCAATTCTGAACTGTGGCGTATTTGATTTCTGCATTGTCCAGCGCCACCAGCTCTACCACCGCGGCATGCAACTGGCTTTGTTTGCGCATCGGCGCGGTGCAGCCTTCGAGATAAGAGACATAAGCGCTATCCTCCGCCACAATCAGCGTGCGCTCGAATTGGCCGGTGTCGAGGGCGTTGATGCGGAAATACGTGGACAATTCCACCGGGCATCGCACGCCTTTAGGAATGTAACAAAACGATCCGTCGGTAAACACCGCCGAGTTCAGTGACGCAAAGTAGTTGTCTGTGTAGGGCACCACCGTGCCGAGGTATTTTTTCACCAAATCCGGGTATTCCTGGATCGCTTCCGAAATGGAACAGAAAATAATGCCTTTTTCTTTCAGCATTTCCCTGTGCGTGGTAATCACCGAAACGCTGTCAAACACCGCGTCCACGGCGACGCCCGCCAACCGGTCGCGCTCGTGCAGAGGCACGCCTAAGCGTTCAAAGGTGCTTGCAATTTCCGGGTCCAGTTCGCCCGGATTGGCTACGTTGGTTTTAGGCGCGGAAAAGTAGCAGATATTTTGATAATCAATTTTCGGATACTTTAAATGCGGCCACGTCGGCTCGCTTTTTTTCAGCCACCAGCGGTAAGCTTTCAGACGCCATTCAAGCATCCATTCCGGCTCTTTTTTCTTGGCGGAAATAAAACGGATAATATCTTCGTTCAGACCTTTCGGCGCGCTATCGGCTTCTATCTCGGTAAAAAAACCGTATTTGTAATCGTCCAATATAGCGGTGGATGTATCTTCGTTCATGATCGTACTCCTTTAGCTGGCCAAAACTTCCTGCCCGAATTTCTCGCGGATCCAGTCGTATCCTTTTTCCTCCAGTTCTTTCACAAGTTCGGGGCCGCCTGTGTGCACGATTTGCCCGTCAATCAAAATATGAATGTGGTCCGGATGGATGTAACGCAATATCCGTTCGTAGTGCGTAATAACCAACAAGCTGAAGGAAGGACTGCGCAATTTGTTCACGCCTTGCGACACGACGCGCAGCGCGTCAATGTCCAACCCGGAATCCGTTTCGTCCATGACCGCAAACTTGGGCTGAAGCGTAAGCATTTGCAGAATTTCCATGCGCTTTTTCTCGCCGCCCGAAAAACCGTCGTTTAAGGCCCGGTTGACAAACGAATCATCTACTTCCAGATACGCAAGATTGTCGCGCAGCATTTTGAGGAATTCCGAGGATTTCGTTTTTTTCTCTGCATGCACGGCGTCAAACGCGCTTTTCAAAAATTTGGCGACGCTGACACCCGGAATCGCCACGGGATACTGAAACGCAAGGAACAAACCCAGCCGCGCGCGTTCTTCGGTTTCCATCTCCAGCAGATTGCGGCCTTGAAAAAAGATTTCTCCGCCGGTCACATCGTAGGACGGATGCCCCATGATTACATTGGAAAGCGTGCTTTTCCCCGAACCGTTCGGACCCATCATCGCGTGGGTTTCGCCTTGCTGAATGACGAGGTTCACGCCTTTCAGAATCGGTTGTCCTTCGATTTCCGCATGCAAGTTGCGGATTTCAAAATAAGGTTGCTCGTTACTCATATACTGCTCCTTCATCCCCGTTAGTCTTTGTTTATATGTCAAATCCCAATTCGAGTCGTGCTTCTTCGCTCATTTTATCCGGGCCCCAGGGCGGCTCCCACACGACGCGTACGTCTGCTTTTTCAATGCCCAGCACATTGCATAGCGCTTCGTTGACTTGATGCAGCAAGTACGGGCCGTACGGACAGCCCGGCGAGGTCAGTGTCATATCCACCACCGCCGTGGAATCCTGTACGTCCATTTTATACACAAGCCCGAGATCCACAATGTTCATGTGCAATTCGGGATCAACGACGCCCATCAACGCGTCACGTAAATCATCCGACGTGGGTTTCACGTCATCCGCATGCCCGTCCGGGGGCGGTACTTTATTTATGTCTGCCATAATTAACTTTCCGTGCTCATTTTATTCCGATGGATGGCGCGTTGGGCCAACGCGCCCTACCATGCGTCGTACTGCGAAAATCCGCAAGATTGAAGCTGAACAAGTACTGCAACAACTGTTGCTGTATACGCATTACAGGATCCCGAATGGTGCACCCGTCATGTAAGTCGCATGCGCAGGGGTCATCCTGACACTTAACCAACCGAACCGGCCCGTCAATCGCTTCCACCATCTCGCCAAGCGAAATGGTTTCGAGCGGGCGCGCCAGCCGGTAGCCTCCGTGCGCGCCGTGCGCCGACACAATCACGCCGGTCCGCGCGAGCGCTTGCAAGACTTTACCCAGCAATTCCGCTGGCAAAGCCTGTTGCTCCGCCAAATCCTTGGCCGACAACGGTTGCCCATGCCCTTCGGCGTCCATCCGCAATACCGCCATTAAACCGTATTCCACTTTTTTGCTTAAACGCAACATATCCGACTTTTTTAGTCCGGTTTCAACTCAAAAAATAACGAACGCAAGCCGTTCGTGTTTAACAAACAATAAATCGCGTGTTGCGAATGTCAAGTCATGGACGCATTGTAACGCAGCGTGGGTCTTTGATTCTTTGCTTGCGGTTGTGGGGCGGAGCGGTATCATGTCCCCCCTGATTTCCATGGAGAAACATAGTATGGACGAACTACTTCAAATTCTGAAAAAAAATGCGTTGGAAACACCCGAAAACATCGCGCGTATGTTGAATGTGTCGGTGGAAGACGTGCGTGCACGTATTGCCGATTATGAGAAACGGGGCATTATCCGCGGGTATCAGGCTATTGTAAACGAAGACGTGCTGGACATGGATCTTGTGACGGCGGTGATTGAAGTCAAAGTGTCCCCGGAACGGGAAGGCGGATTTAACCGCATTGCGGAACGCATCAGCAAATTTCCCGAAGTATCGTCTATTTATCTGGTATCCGGCGCGTTTGATTTATTGCTGTTTGTGACCGGGCGCGATTTGAAAGATGTAGCTTTTTTTGTCAGTGAAAAACTGGCCACGATCAGCGGCGTGGGCGGAACCGCTACGCATTTTATGTTAAAAACGTACAAACATCACGGTGTTTTAATGGAGTCGCAGGATGAGCACGAACGTCTCAAAATCACACCGTGACGTGATTGCGCGGCATTTGATCGAAGTGCCGCGTTCCGGCATTCGCGATTTTTTCGAAATTGTCAGCACGATGAAAGACGTGATTAGTCTTGGCATCGGCGAACCGGATTTCGATACGCCGTGGCATATCCGCGAATCGTCTATTTTTGCGCTGGAACGCGGGGTGACCAGTTATACGTCCAATCTCGGTCTGCTTTCGTTGCGCGCGGCGATTGCGGAGTATGTGGCGCGTACGTTTAATTTATCGTACCGCGCAGAAGATGAAATCCTGATTACCGTGGGCGTCAGCGAAGCGTTGGATTTGGCGATCCGCGCCCTTGTGAATCCCGGCGACGCGGTGATGTATCACGAGCCGTGTTATGTGTCGTACGGACCGCTTATTCAATTTGCGAACGGGGTGCCTGTCGCGGTGCCGACTTCGCGGGAAGACGGATTTCGGTTAACACGCGCGGCGTTGGAAGCCCATGTAACGCCTGCGTGCAAAGCGTTGATCCTGAATTACCCGAACAACCCGACCGGCGCGGCGCTTCTGCCCGGGGACGCGCGTGACATTGCGGATTTTGTGCAAGAACACGATCTCATTTTGATCACCGACGAAATTTATGCGGAATTGACGTACGAAGGGCAGCACGTAAGTCCTGCCACGTATCCCGGCATGAAAGAGCGCACTATTTTTCTGCACGGGTTCTCAAAAGCCTGGGCTATGACTGGATTCCGACTCGGTTACGCCTGCGCGCCCGCGGCATTAACGGATGCGATGATGAAAATTCATCAATACACGATGTTATGCGCGCCGATTTTGAGTCAGCACGCGGCGCAGGAAGCGTTGGCGAATCCGGAAGAGGATATTGCGGACATGCGCGCGGAATACCAGCGACGCCGCAATTATTTGCAGCACAGTTTTCAGGAAATGGGGCTGGCTTGCGCATTGCCACGCGGCGCGTTTTACGCGTTTCCGTGCATCCAGAATACCGGACTGAAAGCCAAGGATTTTGCGATGCAATTGCTTACAGAGGAAAATGTGGCCGTGGTTCCCGGCACCGCGTTCGGGCCGTCCGGCGAAGGACATGTTCGTTGCTCGTACGCGACGTCCATGGACGAAATTAAAGAAGCCATGGTGCGCATGGCCGCGTTTGTTGCGCGCATCCGCGTCTGATCAAATTCCGATCACTAGATCACCACGTAGCCCCCGGGTTACTAAGATCCTGGCATGTGTGTGGGTGTGTGGGTTTTGCACGCCCAATCCTTCCCTGGGCGAGCATCGCTTTTCTCAACGAGCACCGCCCTAATCGTAATCGTGCTCGTAATCCTAATCTCCCCCGGCGATTACGATTACGATCAGGATTATGATTAAGATATTTCCAATTGGCATGTGCGTGGGTCTCGAACTCCGACACTCCCAAACTCACACACTCCCACACCGATATTGGCTAGAGCTTATTGGTCAATGGAAAGACAAAACCGGGGTCGGGGTCGTCCTCCGCAGGAGGATCGGAATCGGGTCTCGTCCTCCGGCGCGGGGAAGTGTGCGGGTGTGTGAGTTCGTGGGTGTGTGGGTCGTTATCCTCCTCTCGCCCAAACATTCCTCCGAAGGAATCTCACGCCAAGCCCCAAAGACCCCAAGAAAGTGGTTTGGTTTTGTGTCCTTTTCACTTCACTCAATAACTTGTTCTGTGAAAAGATGATTGAGATATCTGGCAAGCAACCATAATCTGTTCACATGGGAAAATGGAACAAGTTACTTGATCGTATACTCCGGGGAACAAGCGATGCAAGCATCCCGTTTGATGATCTCTGTGGTTTACTTGAACGCCTTGGTTTCGAAAGAAGAACACGCGGCAGTCATAATGTATTCCGCCGAGAAGGAATTGCAGACAAGCCAAACTTGCAAAGAAGTGGTAATAATGCAAAAGTATATCAGGTAAGACAGGTTCGTGAGATCATCCTGAAAAATAGACTTGGAGATCAAATCTGATGGATAAATACGAAATTATTATTTTCTGGAGTGCAGAGGATGATTCCTTTGTGGCAGAAATTCCAGAACTTCCCGGCTGCATGGCACACGGCGCCACACAAGAGGAAGCATTATCCAATGCCAAAATGGCGGAGAAACTTTGGATTGATACAGCAAAGGAATTCGGCGACCCTATTCCTGCTCCTGTCGGAAGACGTCTTGTCTTTGCATAATTACAGGAATGACCCCTTCTGACCTTCGCCTCCTACCAAGCATGGCGCGGTGGGAGTGTCATGTCAGGCAATTCCCCAACGGTGCGCGTCACATGTGTGACGTGCGGATTCGGGTATGACAGCGATTTTGAGCTATGGTCTCGAACATCACCGAGCAAAACCAGTTTCCGGCACCCATTCTCATCCATGTTGGAGAGCTTTCCCGTCCCGCCGACAAACAGAGTCGTCGGCGAGGTCGTGTATAGACAATCTTTCAAGACGAATACGGTGTGGATGGAATCAGTAAACTACACATCTCGCGAAAGACAAACGATCGTCTTTGCTCGAACAACCAACTGGATGGCCGCGTCTGACGCAATTCAAACAAATCCCTTGCGCAACGCTTGCAGGCGTCGGACAGATTGCACGTGGATTTTGACAACAACTGGAAACATGTGCTAATTTCCTGTCCAATATCTGGAGCAACCGGATGATATGAGCGCAGCATCACATAGTCGAGTCCTGGTGCTGAACCGGTTATGGCAGGCCGTGCATGTCTGCAGCGTGCAGCGCGCAATGGCTTTGTTATGTACGGGTCATGCCCAGGTCGTGTATGAAAACGAAGGTTCATTTAACACTTTCTCTTTCAGGGAGTGGTGCGACTTCACGCATGGACACGACGGAGAGGACGTGGTGCGCACAATTTCGATCCGCATCCGTATTCCCAAAATCATTCTCCTGATGGTTTTCGACCGCATGCCGAACAAAGAAGTTAAATTCACGCGCAACAATTTGTTCGAGCGCGACGACAACACGTGTCAATACTGCGGCAAACGTTTTGACCGGCGCGATTTGAATATTGATCATGTAGTGCCGCGCCAGCAGGGCGGGCGTACCACATGGACCAACGTGGTATGCAGTTGTGTGCCTTGTAACCGGCATAAAGCCAACCGCACGCCGGAAGAAGCAAATATGCATTTGATCCGGCCGCCGCGCAAACCGCGCTGGCGACCGTTCATTGAAATCACGTTTGCGCATGTGCCGGATCATAGCTGGCGGCATTTTCTGGACCTCGCGTATTGGAACGTCGAGTTGGGCGAGGATTAAGGACCGGAAATCCAGCGCGACTGAAAATCGGACAATCCTCCGCCGGTTAATCCACCCGCCGGTGACGTGGATGGCGTAGACGAGGGCGTCGCGCTTTCGCGTGAAGAATAGTCGGTGTTTTTCCAAGACGTGTCTTCGGACCATCCGCTGGACCATGGCGTGGGCGCCCACGCTTCTTCGCTACGAAGAGCCCCGCTTTCGCGTCCCAGGCTGCCGCTGTTGTTCCACGTTTCGGCGGTGGAGGAAAATGAGCTTTCGCGTCCGCGCGCCGCAGTTCCGCCCACTTCGGAACTCCAGCCGGATCCGGATTGGAGGGACGGCGGCATCGGGTCGGCGCGGAACGACGGAAGGGAAGGCGCGTTCAGGCGCGTTATCGTGTCGGGCAAAGCGGATGGTTCTTCGTCCAGCGACCATGCATCCGGTGTTTCCCGCATTTCACGGCGGTCCATTGCGTCGGTTGTCGCGAAAGCGCCTACGGCGGAATCGCGGATTAATTCACGAATAACAGGCTGGTTTTCATTAAGGGTGAACGTGGCTGCCCCGGGATCGTCGCGTTCGCGTTCGTTGTCCCGGTCGTTTTGTGACGCAGAGGAATCTCTTTGACTGGGCAAGATATCTATCATGTCCGGGTCATCCGATAAATCCATCAATCCCGCGTCGAGGTTGGACGTTTGACGTCGTTCGGATTGCTCGTCGGTTTCCTCCGCGTCCCTTTCTTCGCGCAGTTGCCGGACTTCGTCGGCGAGCCAACCCCATCCTGTTGACTCGGTTTCCGTTTCGTCGTCGCGTCCACGCAAAGCATCGCTTTCCAGGCGGGGCCGTATCCAGTTGCGCTGACGTTGCTCGGCGGCCGCGGGCGGCGGGGGAGGGGGAAGCAAGCCCCCCGATGACCACGAAGGGGCTGTTAAGCCGGACGGCCCCGAAGAACCGGAGGGTTCTTGTGTTTCACCTCCACGGTCGCGGAACCGTGAAGGCGCGTGCAGGCCGGGATCTACCTCATGAAACGTAACCGCCGCATCATACGTGATCGGGACCCGCGGCGCGCGTGCCGCGGATTCTTCGGCTACGGCTAGCCCCGCGGCAGAAAGTCCCAGTGCAAGGCTTGACAGTATGCAGCCGGTTTGTTGTGCTGAAATACGAATAATGCTCATAAACCTTAAGGAAAACTACCGCACGAATCATCCTGCGTCAATGGCGCGATGGGCCATGAAAATTAGGTGAAAAAAAACATTGTGCCTGACTTTGGTGTGTACTATGTCATGGCGTGTACATCAGCAAAGCCATCACTTTATGAAGGAGTTTAAATTATGAACGTGCCAAAAGAACTGCGCTACAGCAAAACACACGAATGGGTGCGCGAGGAAGATGACGGGGTGGTGGTAGGCATCACGGACTTTGCGCAAGCGCAATTATCCGATTTGACGTATGCCGAATTGCCGGAGCGCGGCGCCAAACTGGAAGCGCGGGATGAAGCGGCTGTGTTGGAATCCGTGAAAGCCGCGGCCGATGTGTATAGCCCGGTTTCCGGCACCGTCATTGACATCAACGAGCAACTGGTGGACAACCCGGACCTCGTGAATAACGATCCGTACGGGGAAGGCTGGATTTTTAAGCTGGACGTGTCCAACGAAGCGGAATTGGACGAGTTGATGGACGCGGAGCAGTACGAAGAATCGCTTCCTGAAGACGACGTATGACCCCAGAGATGCCCAGGGCGTGGGCCGTGGTGGTGGAGCGCCCGCAGCCTTTCGACGTACTGGCGCGCGCGCAGGATCGGCTGGTGGCTTTGCGTGCGGAGGATCGCATTCCTGACACTGTTTTGTTGGCGCAGCATCAGCCAGTCATCACGCTGGGCCGTCGGGGGCGGACGGGACATGTGCTTGTGTCCGTGGACGAATTAAGGCGTCGCGGTGTAGCGTTCCACACTGCCAGCCGGGGAGGGGACGTCACGTATCACGCGCCCGGTCAGTGGGTTTTGTATCCGATTCTGCGTCTGGGCACAGCCGGGCTCGACGCGCATGGTTATCTGTTTAATCTCGAAGAAATCGCGCTGCGCGTGTGCGCGTCGTTCGGCGTCGCCGCCCATCGTGTGCAAGGAAAAAACGGGGCATGGACGGAGAAAGGGAAAATTGCCGCCATTGGATTTCATTTAAAACGATGGATCACGTGTCATGGAATGAGTTTTAACTGCGACATGGATATGTCCGGTTTTCAATGGATTGTGCCTTGTGGCTTAAGCGGCGACCCGGTTTGTTCGTTGCGCATGCTGCTGGGCGACCGGACGCCGTCGTTACGCGCGGTGGGGCAGGCGCTGCTTGAGCAGTTCCAGATCGTCTGTGGCCGGCCGGCGGAAATATACCAGGCGCACAGCGTCCCCGAACCTGTTCGGGCGGCGCTGGCCGAACTAAAGGAGTGATATGTGGACACGAATAATGCTGGCGTTTGTATTGCTGACGCCTTGTATAAGCGCGCAGGCGGTCAAGCCGACCATAGAAGGCGTGACGTTTGAATCTGTCATCCAGCGCGATGATGCGAAGTTGCATCTGGCAGGCACGGCTTTGCTGCGGTATCGCGTGGTATTCCGGGCATATGTCGGGGCGTTGTATCTCGAAAAAAATGTCGCGCCGTCCCGCGTGCTGGACGATGTGCCGAAACGGCTGGAGTTGGAGTATTTCTGGGCCATCAAAGGCCGCGACATGGTGGACGCGGCTGATCCTATTCTCCGGGACAATGTGTCTGAGGAGACGCTGAAATCTTTGGCGGAGCGATTGGAGAAAATCAATGCGGCGTATCGTGACGTGGAACCGGGCGACCGTTATGCGTTGACGTATATTCCGGGCGAAGGCACGGAGCTGGCGTTGAACAATAAGCCGTTGGTGGTGGTGGAAGGCGCGGACTTTGCGGCGGCGTATTTCTCGATATGGCTCGGCGCCAAGCCGCTGGACGAGAAATTCAAGCGGCAGTTGCTTGAAGGAAAATAAGCGTCACCAGCCCTGGAAGCCAATAATCATGAACGAGCATGCGATTGCGCCTTCGCCGAGGCCGATCAGGCGTATTACCCAGCCGGGCTTTGTTTCTAGCCAGCGGGTATAGCGGATGGCAATGCCGCCCGCGCGGTTCGACGCAAAGCCAAGCAACATCAATACGACGCCGAGGCCAAACAGTGTCCGGTGCGCCCAAGCGCCTCCGAACGAAGCTACAAGCCATATCAAAAGGGAAAACGTCCATAGAAATATCGCTTCGAACCGGTTATCCGGCTGATCTTCTTCTTTTAACATGCGTGCGATCCATGCCCGGTACGAAGCCGGATGAAGCGCCATCCATGCCGCCTCGCAAGATGTAAGCGCGCCAAGCAGGAATAGGATGATATGACCGAACGTCATGGCTGTTTACTCCCGAACCCACGTATCCGGCGCAAACTGGAAATTCTCGAGGATCATTTGACGGGGTTGTCCCGCGGATCGGATCATGCGGACCATGCGGAATTCGCGTACGTCGTTCCAATCCAGCTCTTCCGAGGGGGCTTCGATCAGGGCCCCGTCACGGATATGAAATACATGATTGTTGAACTCCGTCAGGGGAATCGCAAACGAGCGCCAAGCCGGCCGGAGTTGTTTGTCCCGGAGATACGGCTCGACCGGAAGAAGGGCAATGCGTTGGTTGGGATCTCCTTGTTTCCCGTCAATGATGCCAATGGCGAGGCCGTTGACGGCGTCGGGTGGCCACAGGTCGAATGCCAGCACCATGCCGTCCAGAATGGGATTGATTTCGTACGGGCGTTTTACGGTAAAACCGCTGTATTCGTGTTCATGGTCCACCACCATGATGCGCCATTCCGTGCCAAAAGGTTTCCAACTAAACGCTTGCCGGGCGGTGTATTGGGGGTGGGTATAGGGATCGAGCAATTGCACGGCTTCCATCGGAATAGCCATGCGTTGCATTTGGATGCGTTGCTCGGCGGCGGCGTATGCCGCTTCGCGGAGTTCCGTTTTTTTAGGGGACGAGCATCCTCCCGCACAAGCCATGAGCAGGGCTCCCGTCGCCATCAGGCGCGGGATGCGGCGCGGATTTGTATGTCGTATCGTTTCCTGCATACGCACAACATAACGCAGGATCTTTTCGTTGCCCAAACATAAAAAATGCGAATTAAGAGTCTGGACACGGAAGGGACGTGCGGTATAGTAACCATTCCGTTTAATCAGCTTTGCCTGTTCAAGCATAAGGCGCGGTAGCCAAGTGGTAAGGCGCGGGTCTGCAAAACCTGTATTCACCGGTTCGAATCCGGTCCGCGCCTCCACCTCTTCCCCCCTGCAAATAAAGGCTCCAACAGGCCTATTCCCCGCTTTTCGCGGCGGGTGGCGTAATTCTCTTTAGTGCGGGAAAGTGCCTATGTGGGCAACAAAAATGGCAACACATAGGCAACAAGTCTATGCCCGGTGTTTCCGGGAATTGACGTTGTGGCGTAGCAACTTTCCTTCGGGGATGGTGGAATCATCTTGCGCCGGTGCCATGGCGGGCACGGTGTGAACCGCGTGCTGTTCAAATGAAACCACATCCCCGCCCGCTATGTGTCGGGCCCGATGGTCCCCGGTGAAATGGCATGACGAACACGGAACTTTGGAGAATTCCGTGTTGTCATACTTCCCGGCTTTCACGTCGGGATAGTGCGGGCATTTATGGCAGACGGGCATAAGCTGCCGGAATCAATAATACATGCCCTGCTTTTCCAGATAGGCCCGGCGCTCTTCCAACGTCTGCTTGCTGGGGTCAGGATGGCCAGACGGCTCGTCATCGGCATCCGACAATGTAGACGCTTTGGTGAAGAGCGGACTATTATCGGAAACAAATTTCGTCGCCACTTCATCCAGGTCAGCGAGATCCGGGTCATCGCCAAGCCTCTTTTCGATAGACCGGATAAGGATATCGTCGTCAATCGTGGTACGATGGCCCGCGCGGGTGATTTTCAGTAAGACCTTCTGTGCGGTCAATTGGCGTTCGAGCATGTCTGACATGTGCGTCTCCTATTTGGTCGCAGTGGCGTAGATCGCCGCGCGAAGGTTGATGATCTGTTCCGGGTTCAACTCCGCAATTCGTTCACGGGTCAAGGGGGTGTCCGCTGGGGCTTGCCGGTCTGCGGGCTTCGATTGCTGCCCAACTTGGTCAATGAGTTTCCGCGCCTCGCTATAGCATCGCGTGCCTTCGGAGCTTCGTATAGAGCGATTGGTGATGAAAGCGCAAAGCCTCACCGAATCCTCTTCACTGTACAGGCCCCGGATCGTTTCCAGGGCGGCCCGGTCCGCCGCCGCCGCTTCCGTTTCCATGCGGCCCGCGTCGGTTAGAATCTCATGGCATCGGGCATCGTACGCGCGGACCTCCCCGGCCATGTGATCGGTTACAGCCTCATTCAGACGGTCCAGGCGAAGCCGTAAAGACATGGCTTGCCGGGTGATCGCGTCCGCCAATTTGTCGGGGTCGGTTTTGCGGTCCGCGTGAAGGTCAATCAGGCCTATGGCCGCGTTACGGTAGGCAACCGCTTGTTCCGTCAATGGGTGCATCGTTTATTCCTTTGGTGTCTGTGTTGTGGTCGTGAGCGATACGGTGAAGCGCGGCAATGACCTCCGCTGCAACGTCTGCATTCCCGCGCGGAAGCATTCGCGATAGCTGGGTCGCAAACCATCGCCGGTCCTGCTTCATCCTCGATGTGGCGTGTTCATGGAGGATACGGACAAACCGGTCCCCGTCACAGTGAAGGATGTTCCGCAACACGTCTACAGGGGGGCGCTTGTTCTTCGAACCGGTTCGGCGGCCGTTCATGTTCGCGTTTGGGATCGACTTCATACCACTAGCCGGAAAATCAATCTCCGTTAGATTCGTAGAGCGGGATAGCCGGACCGTTCCGGTCTAGACACATCTAGAATCAGTTCACGCCAGCGGGCAGCGGTTATTGAGGCCCGACACGGTAGATTTTCGACAGATTTGGCGGCAATCGTGACCGGATGGAAGTGTTTTCCAACCTTTACGAGGCTTATCACATGGGGTACAGTGAATCGTTGAAAACATTTCCAAAGACATGGGCCTATATGAGCAAGGCCATGGGCATCCGATGAAGGCGAAACCGATATTCCTAGAACCGACCCCTAACGATCTTATCCGGCGTCAGTATTTTGAACGATTCGGCGAGTGGCCGGAAAAGGGCCGGTGGGAGGACTGGGAGCCTCACATAGCAAAGGTCAAGAAGGCCCTCGAAACCGGCAAGCCCATTCCGAAGGTCGATATCCCCGACGACATGCTGATCTGATCCCTTGAATCTCCGGCGCCGAAGAAATTACGGTCTGGTAAAACACCCACCTCCCGCATTTCTGTAGACGCGCGCGTCAGAACGCCGAATGGTCCGCGAACCGCTCCCGCCCGCGTGCCGCGCAGACCAGGTCCATTCGCCGTTCATGAAAATAAACGGGGTGTACTCGGCAACTTGGCGTGTGGGCGTCGTGTCGGTTTCCGCTATAAAACTGTGGATAGAGCGACGAATCCGCCACCTGTCGCCCCTCGCTGTGATGACCTCAAAACCGCCATGAACCGCGCACACGCGTTGGAACTCCTCGGCGAAGAGAAAGTACGGCAATCGCATTTGCTCGGGAAACTCCCGATGGTTCGGCGGGTGGGTATCGATCTGGGCCACCGCACACAGCGGTATTAAGAAAATGGCCAGAACTACAATCAGGCTCTTCATGCCGAAAAGATACCGCCGTGTGAGCTGCCAATCAAGTCAGCACATCCTTTGCGCCGTGTTTTCCGATTCAGAACACCCATTCAGGTTTATCGTCAGCGCCATTCAGAAGCGGTCCTAAACGTCGCACAAGGCATGGAAGATCAGCAAGGCGGAGAATGACCAGCCACGGCCTGCGGGATGGCCTATGCAGCACCAGGGGCACGGCCTCCGGGTCTGCATCGCGTTCAGCCTGTTCGAGCGCGGGCCATAGGCGAAGCTGCTCGCATCGCTTCACTTCGACATGAACGCCGGTGATCCAGTGAACATCCGGGGAGTCCGGACCCCCGGCGAATTGTTGGCCGCGTCTGGCCTGCAGGGCAGAGGGAAATCGGTTGGAATGGAGGCATGGGAGAGGCAATAGATATGAATACAACAAAAGCACTTCAAGAGGAGCTTGAACGACAGGGTATGAATCATTTGCCCCCTGTCACGGCACGGCCATCAGTCGGACAGCTTCCACTTGATATGGTACCTGTCAGACGACCCCATCCGCGTACGTTTGATCGCTGGCGAAAGAAGGGACTTGTTTTTAGCGAATCCGACCCGTCACCACGCACCCAAGTTGAGGTGGCAACGGTCCTCGGAATCTCACAAGCAGCGTTCCAGGGCGATGCACTCCCCCTGCTTTGCCCAGATTGGCCATGACCTGATCCAGACGGGTGGCCGGGGCTGCAATAGATACGGATCAACACACTTCTTGTAATCTGTGTTGGAATATATTACCAGTAACCCATGAGTGAGAAGGGCCATATGGCTGTCGAGCGTGTGATAACCCTGTTCCGTGAACAGGGTGGAGTGATGCGCACGCGCGACGCGATGAGGCGGGGTGTGAATCCTCGTACCCTGTATGCCATGCGTGATGCTGGACTGCTGAACACGCTTACGCGCGGGGTCTATCACCTGCGTGATGAGCCGCTGCGTGGTTCCGACGATCTGGTTGCCGTGGCTCACCGGGTTCCCAAGGCGCGCATCTGTCTGATATCGGCCCTGGCTTTCCATGATCTGACCACGCAGATCCCGCATGTGGTGTTTTGTGCGCTGCCCCGGAATGTGAACCGCCCCAAAGTGGACCAACCGCCGGTGCGCTATTTCATCTATTCCCTTGAGTGCTATGAAGACGGCGTCGAATACCATGAGGTGTCCGGCACCCGCCTGGCGGTGTATTCGGTGGAAAAGACCCTGGCCGATTGCTTCAAGTACCGAAATCAAATAGGCATGGACACCGTGCTCGAAGCGCTGCGCCTGTACCGGGAACGGAAACCGCTGAAAATCAAAACACTGCTTGAGCACGCGCGCATTTGCCGGGTCCACAACATCCTGCCCCCCTATATCGAGGCGACGCTGTGAACCGGCCGGTCCGCAATATCCCTGAGTCGGTGAAGCAACGGTTGATCAACATCGCGCGGGCCCGGGATGTACCGGTGAACGAGGTGCTGCAATTCTATGCTATGGAGCGTTTTCTCTATCGTCTGGGCAACTCGCCGCACCGGGACCGTTTTTTGTTGAAGGGCGCTCTTCTACTGCAGGCTTGGCGGCTGGCGGAGTCGCGCACCACGCGCGATATCGACCTGCTAGGCAAAACCGGGAACTCACTCGATAATGTGGCACGAATGATCGCCGAGGTTTGTGCCCTCGATTACGCCCACGAGGACGGGATGGTTTATGATGCGGACACCATTCAGGCGGTACGCATAAAAGAAGACGCGGAATATGAAGGTGTGCGCGTAGTGTTCAATGCGCACCTCGGCTCTGCGCGGCTCCCCATGCAAATCGATATCGGGTTCAACGATGTAGTTACGCCCCAGCCGCAAACGATAGAATACCCGCCGTTGCTGGATTCTCCAGCGCCGACCTTGATGGGATACACCCCCGAAACGGTCATTGCGGAGAAGGTGGAGGCCATGATTGTGCTCGATGTGTTGAACAGCCGAATGAAGGATTTCTTTGATGTCTGGCTGCTCAGTCGTTATTTGGCGTTCCGGTTTGACGCGCTCGCCTTGGCAATTCGCAATACACTTGACCGCCGGGGTACGGCGCTACGCGGAATTCCAATCCTGCTTGCCGAGCCAGAAGAAAACCCCTCAAAGGAGCCACAGTGGAGCGCCTTTGTGCGTAAATCCAATTTGACTTACGCGCCCGGCCATTTCGTAGAGGTGGCAACGTCTGTCCGCGAGTTCATCGGTCCGGTGCTCGATGTTCTGATCGCCGACCAGTCTGTGCCGGATCGTTCGTGGATACCGCCTGGACCTTGGGAACAAGCAGAATGAGCCCGCCCCGCCCAAGGGCGTGGTCCCGAAAAAACCCACACTCTGCAAATTCATGATCCAGCTTGGCCGCTACGAGGAGCTCGGATCAGGTGTCCGTCGGGTGAATCCGTACCTGCCTCACTACGCCCCGGGCGCGGGCAAACCGGTGTTTGAGGATGGGGACATGTTTGGCACCATCCCCGACAAGCCCACCAGTCGCCTTCAGAAATACCGCCTGACCGGGAAGGGCCGGGCCCGGATTGAAGAGAATGCGCGATGATCAAGCGGACGGCCGTCGTCAACGACATGGCAGGCAGGGGGACAGGACTGAGTCGATAAACGTATGTAACCCGTTTACATGAACGGTTTATATGTGGTGTCCCCTTTTTCCTCACATCCCGCGTGCGGAACGGATGATCCGGCCCGGCCATTTGGCCCGCCACCTTTTCTCCTGCGTGAAACAAATCCCACTGGCCGTTCCCCTTCAGATTCAGGTAAAGGAGATTCCTTATGTTGGCGCGGTCAGCGGTTTGATTGCCCGCAATCTCCGCCGGGGCAAGGATCACATCCAGGGCGTGGCCTCCCAGAACCGTGCCTTCAAAATCAACTCCCAGACGGGCCTTGATCTCCACAATAAATCCGTCCCGATGCAGCCGCTCAAAGCTTCCAAGGGGAGGGGCTATTACAAAACGGGTGTTTCCATTCGGACCCGCCGAAATGAATTTGTTCTGCAATCCGATCACGGCGGTATTGCTTTCGGCGTTTGAGGAGGATGCGAGCAACGGAAGGTGTACAGTCAGCACGACGGCGAGACATACAGATGTGCGTATCAGGTGTTTCATGATGGACTCTGGGTTGGAGGATGAAAGAAATCAGCCGGAGTGAATGGTTCCATTAATGCGAAACAACCGATAATCATGGTATATTCCTTTCTTGCGTTTTTCTTGTTATCGTTATTTTCTCTGACCATGCGGTGAAATTACCGGAGCAGGCGATTCTAATAAATCATTCCATTCATAGCGCATATAGGGTGCGTCGGATGCGCGATTCCATCGCCCGGCGTTTGCCACCCATAGCGCCCGCGTTTCGGGAGTAAATATCACATTGTGCAGGTTGCCAGTCATGGATACCGGCGGAGCGATGATTTCTATCATTGCGGCAGGGTCAATTTGCCCATAGCGCTTCTGAATGCGTTCGATCAACTTCGTATAGCGTCGTCCGGCAGAAAGGACAACGCCATCGGCTACGATTGTTGGCAGTTCGGGATGAGATTCACCTGCGCGTACCACTTCCAGTGCGTCCGGTGTGGCTTTCATGGCTACGGCATCCCGTTGGCTGCCATCACTGACCACGTAGTAATATTCACAGGTACGCGGATGTCGGTCAAACCAATCGACCACTTCGTTCAGCGAGTATGCATGCTCCAGTGCGCCCCGGACTAACAGGGACATCGGCGTGCCGTCCCAGAGGCCTGCTCCAGTTCCTCCCATTTCCCCGATCGCGATCCGGTTGGCGTTCATCCCGGTCACACAGCCAATGAAACCGGCAAAACCCACGTTGACAAAGGGAACCTTGCCATTTCCTTCCATAACCAGAATGACGGCCTCATCCTGTAATCCAACATGGGTCATGTAGTCCAATACCCTTGCATGTAGTAGCGTTCCGTCTACGGTCGCTGCACCGAAGAGGGCCACGCCGCTGCAATGAAAGAACTCGGGGAATATGTTGGCCATTTGAATATAATCAAGGGGGACGCCTGCCCCTTTTGCCAAGCCCTCCATTTCTTCAAAATAGGAGGCATCAATGAAGGGCCGCTGTCGTTCCACAAGCGCTCGCGCATCGTCAGGAAACCAGCTTCCTTTTGACAGTGAATAATATAGTCCAACCCCGAAAACAACGCGGTTTACCAAGCGGTCCACCGATGCTGCCAGAAGGATACCATGTTGATAGCCCATTTCAAAAGGGGTACCTCGCACATTGAGAATGCGTTGACCGTCCTTTACCCGAAGAGCACCATTTCCTGCTGTCCATCGGCCCGGTAATGGCGGTTTTAATGGGTGCTGGTTGAGTCGCGCTAAATCGACCACAGCTCGCAAACTCCGATCCATTTCATGCGAATCAATGGTTGTTGTCGTTAAACTAGCGCTTCTCAAGCGCTTTGACTGCGGTTGTTCCTGCTGATAAATACGGGCGCGCCACTCGCCCCAATGTATATCGAGCTGATCGAAGCCCCCGGAAAGTGACCATATAGCCTCGCCGTATCGAAAGCGTAGCGTCCATTGCCAGACCTTTTCACGGCGTTGGGAAATCAGCCAGGTGGGACGCAAGTGCGCTGCAAGGAGCATACGCTGAATGGTTGTCAAGGCATAGATCGGAAGTAGTTCATCCTTCCAGAATGCTTCAGTCAAAGGCAATGCGGAGCCGTCCGATGCGAAAGCGGCTTCGGTATTGTGTACATAAATGACGGTCTGAGTGTCTATCAGAAGCCCTCCATTGTATTCATTATAGGAAAGCGTCCATTCTGTTGTTGCGTCGTCTTGGATCCATTCTCCCTTCGCCAAGGGCGCTGAATGACCTTCCGTGTTCTTACGTTCTAATTCCCACGCTATAACCATTTCAGGAAGCGGTCTCTGTCCAGTTGAGAGTGCCTGCTGGGAAACGGTAAGAAGATGATACAGGAACAACCAAGCGGAGAGGAAATAGATGAACACGGCGACAAGAATACCCGATATTAGGCGTATATATTGATTATTAAGTCGGAGCGCCATGCTAATTACCTGCTGCGTGTTTCTGAAGTTGTTATAACAAAATTGCATGCCTTGCTATCGATGTCAAGGCTTGCTTGCTGCGTTGTTGTCTGAATCATATAATTACAATTATGGGCACAGTTTTGCGGGATGACTTTGTGCGGTCCTGTGTCAAGATGTGCATGAAATCAAAAGGATCTGACTAACTCATGAAGAAAATCGCAATTATCGGATGTGGCCGGGTTCAAACGGGCAGCGACGCGCAACAAACATTTGCGATCGGGCATTCGCATGCAAAAGGATACCGGGCGTGCGGAATCGACTGCGAACTTTATGGCGTAGATACGTCGGCTGAGAATCTGGAGGCGTTTGGGGGTGCGTTTGAGGTTCCTCCTGATCGATTATTCCCTTCTACCGAGGCCTTATACAAAGCGCTCTGTCCGGATGCCGTTAGCATCTGTACTTGGCCGGTGTTGCATGCGCCGATGGCGATTGAGGCCATGCAAAACGGGGTAAAAGGCGTCATTATTGAAAAGCCAGTGGGAGTAGATGTAACCGATATTCGTAAGGTAGCTTGGCATGCCGATCGACGGGGCGCTGTGGTTAGTGTCGCGCATCAACGACGTTATAGTCCCGAGTTTCAGACACTACGCCGCATGGTAACGGAAGGGGTGCTGGGCACCCCGATGCATTTTGAGGGCCGGGTCGGTGACGGGTGGGATTTATTGTCATGGACGACCCACTGGTTCGATATGGCCAATTATTTTTTTGACGCGGATCCTTTGTGGGTGCTGGCCGGAATGGATGTTACCGATGCCCAACGATATAACCATGCGGTAGAAAACGCTTCAGTGGTCTACGCGCAATATCCTCACGGTCATTCCGCTACGTTTGTAAGTGGTCCGTCGAGTGTCACGGATATCCGGGTTCATGGGCCTAATGGCTGGGCTGCAATCAAGGGGAAGGAGGTGGAGTGGTGTACGCGCGCAGGGTATACGTCGATCCCGCGCGATCCTGCGACACACGGTGGCTTTGCTGGTCTAACGCGTGATTTGCTGTTGGCACTCGATGGAGGACCGGAACCGCTCTGTTCACTGCGTCGGAGCGGAGTAGCCACGGAAATGGCTTTTGCGGCACAGGAATCGGCGCGGACTTGTCGCAAGGTGGAGTTGCCGTTGCCTACCTATTTCGCCCCTTTGAATATCCTGCAACGCGCGCCGCTCCATCAGGTGCACGACCAACGCACCTTGCTCTATGCAGATGCCCATTTTGGCGGTGGTGGACGAGAGGGGTTGAGCGAGGCGCTTGCGGCGTTGACCGGCATTCCGCCGCGTCTCGTAGACGCATCGCAGGCTCCCTTGACCGCGGGTGATTTGCAGGACATCGATAGCCTGGTACTTTACCATACGCAGGAAACGCCCGCTACGGCCACACAGGCCGCCTTGTCAGATTGGGTGAAGGCAGGACGACCGCTACTGCTCGTGCACGCAGCTTTGGGGGCATGGCCTGATTGGTCAGACTATATGAGGTGGTGCAGTTTGGTGTGGGATCCCGCTCTTTCCTCACATCCGCATGGGGACATGACGCTAGCAGTGCTGCCGGATGCCAGGTTTCCGCCTTTCCGCGAGGCATGGCTGCCGCGTGACGAGATATTTACCGGCCTAAAAACAGTGGTGGAGCCTGAGGTGCTAATACAAGCAAGCTGGGAAGGCAAATCGTACCCGATGGCTTGGCAGCACGCCTCGCACGGGCATATTGGCATTTGGGTGCCGGGTCATCTGCAGAGTTCGTGGCGCGTACCGGCGATGCGGATGGGACTTGGCTACCTATGGCAGCACCTTTTATAATGCATACCATGATCTATGTATCGCCAAAAGGGGAGGACTGGTGGACGGGCCATCTGCCAGTGCCTACTGATGACGGACAGGACGGTCCGATTAAGTCCTTGCGGGCGGCGTTGCGCCGCGCCCGTCACCTGCGGCGCGATGGCGCCATACCGGGCCCCGTCACTATTTGGCTGGATGAGGGACGCTATCCCTTATCTTTTCCCTTGGAATTGGGTGCCGAAGATTATGGCTCCTGCCATATACGGGCTTATCCTGACACGCAACCCGTAATTGATGGCGGCATTCCGATTGTGGGATGGACGCCTTGTACCTTTAACGATCGCCCTGCGTGGCGCTCGGATGTGACCTCGTTGTTGCTCGAATTCGGGCCATTCCGATCCTTGTTTGTCAATGGCCAACGGGCTCAGCGCGCACGTTGGCCGTCCGAGGATGTTCTGTGGATCGAGCGCGCACCTGATGTCCCGGCGTCGTTCGGACCGGATACCACTACGGAACTGGTGCGCGGCCAATCAAGGTTTATTGCGCATGCAGGGGATTTGGACGCGATCCCGGATTGGTACGGGGCGGAAGTGGCGATGTTGAATCGGTGGGTGCACGAATGGTTGCCGGTGAAGTCGTATGATTCCTCCACGCGAACGGTGACCTTGAAAGTGCCGACCCGCTTGTACATGCGCACAGAGTATGCCGACACCAAGAAGACAACGCGTTATTGGATCGAAAACGTGTCGGCTGGATTTCTTAAATCTGGAGACTGGTATCTCGACGAGCGCGAACGCGTTTGTTATTACCTTCCGCGCGACGGCGAAACGCCCGACACCGTTGAGATAGTGGCACCTGTTCTTCAGCAATGGCTACGCATCATGGGCACGCCGGATCAGCCAGCCGGCGGTCTTCGTTTCACCGGGATCACGTTCCGCCATGCCGACTGGCAGCCGCCTTGCAATCGAGCGGTGTGGTGGGATCCTTACCGTGACGCATCCGAATGGGCGCCATGCGACAGTTTTCGCGCCTTCAAGGAAGTCAACCACGCCGATCCGCGCCGCGATGCGGGCACGGTCCCTCAGGCCGCGTTTAATTTGCCGGGCGCGATCCACTTGGAGTATGCGCGGGACTGCGTGTTCACCCGTTGTTGCATGGAGCACACGGGCTACTACGCCATCGGGTTTGGCCGGGGCTGCCGTGGACATCATCTCGATGGCAACACGCTGATGGATCTGGGCGCTGGTGGCATCATCATGAACGGGGACACCACCAACCGGGATCCCTCCGTGTACACCGGCCATAGCCAATTTATAAACAACCGGATTCACGGTGGCGGTCAGGTGTTTCGCGCAGGGTGCGGGATTGCCATATTAAACGCGGAGCGGGTGACCCTGGCGCACAACGAAATCTTTGATCAGACCTACTCCGGCATATCCTGTGGCTGGGAATGGGGCTTTACGGAGCAAGTGTCGCGCGCGCATTGCATCACAAAAAATCACATTCACCATATCGGTCAGCGCGGCGGCATGAGCGATATGGGGGGCATCTATTTGTTGGGACCACAACCGGGAACGCTCGTGGACGGGAATTTTGTGCACGACATAGCGTGTGCGGCATATGGCGGATTTGGTATTTATCCGGACGAAGGCAGTTCATTTCTGATCATCCAAAACAATGTCGTCTGGCGGGTTCGCTCGGACGGCTTGCACGATCATATGGGCCGGCAGAACGTGATTCGCAACAACATATTTGCGTGCTGCGGCGAGCACGGTGTTTGCTTTGCCCGTCCCCCTCGTAATCGCTGGGTCTCGCACCCCCCCGAAGGCGGCTTGTTTTTGCACAACATTGTAGTCAGCAACGGGGCACCCGTGTTGTTTGAAAGCCTTGCCTATCAGTCGGCGAATCCGTACGCCTGTGATTTGAATTGCTATTGGGACCTGTCGGCGCTCGCCCCGGCGTTTCGCGTTCGTTTAGCGCCAGACATTCAGGCGTGCGCTAAAGGGCAAAGCGGGACCCTTGCGGATCGTCAGCAAGCAGGGCAGGACACCCATTCGATCGCCGGGAATCCCCTGTTTGCGGATTTGGCCTCAGGCGACTTCCATTGGCCTCCCGCATCCCCGGCGGCCAAGCTGGGCATTCGCCCGATTGATCTGTCGGATGTTGGACCCCAACCCAAGAGCGAGCAATGAACCAGGAACTTTCCCGCGCGGACATCGCACGATTACAGGAACTGGCGCGCCGAAAACAGGCCGCGGCGAACAGTGCGACCAATCAGGAAAAGATACAGGCGTGGCTGGCGCACGATGCCGGTGAAAATGATCGGATCATGATTTTGGGGGAGTTAATTGGTTTGGCCGGTGAAGCACACCCGGTGCCCCCCTCCGTATGTACCTGTTCCAGCCCTTGGGCTCGATCTGTTGAGCGCGGGTTGTTGGGCGATTTATATGCGGTTGAAACCTATTGCGATGATCGCCCCATCTCCGCCTGCACCAACGTGCGCTGGCAAATTGATGGCGGCCATTACGGGGTCGTTATTCCCGAGCACGACGCCAGTGCCGGCGGTCAGATGGGCTCGAAGGCATGGGATCCGGTGTTGATCGATCTGGACACCGACCTGGAGAAACTGAAGCACCGCACCTTTTCGGTGGATCGCGAAGCAACAAAAGCGGCTGTGGATCGGATCAACGATGTGATGGGCGAATGGTTGCCTGCCCGCATACGCGGTCTGCCGTTCTGGAGTCTGGGTATGACCGATACCGTCATGCAACTGATGGGGATGGAAGACTACATGCTGGCGATGTACGACAATCCCGAAGGCTTGCATAGCTTGATGCGTTTTATGTGCGATGATTATCTGACTCTGATAGACTGGTTGGAACAGGAAAACCTGATTCCCTTGAACAACGCCGATGACTATGTGGGCTCCGGTTCAGTCGGGTATACGCAGACGTTGCCCGAGCCTGGACGCGCGGATGACCAGGCATGGACGCTCCGGGACTGCTGGTTGCTGCTCGAATCGCAGGAGACCGTGGGAATCAGCCCGGATCTCTTCGCGGAATTTGTGTTGCCGTACCAGCGTGAACTTGCGGAACGCTGCGGGCGCCTCTATTACGGCTGCTGCGAACCGCTACATGAGCGATGGGAACACGTCAAGACACTGCCGAATCTGGCCCGCGCATCGGTGTCGCCGTGGGCCGATCAAGCCGTAATGGCGGAGCGGCTGGGGCGTGACTATGTGTATTCACGGAAACCCAACCCGACCTTGGTCAGCACCGCCACGTTCGATGAGGAGGCGATTCGCGCAGACCTTCGAAACACATTGGCCATTGCCGGCGACTTGCGGCTGGAGATCATCATGAAAGACGTGCATACATTGAATGGCGATTCCGACCGTATGAGGCGCTGGGTGCAGATCGCGCGCGGGGAAGTGGCACGGTACGGACGCGGATGAATCCTTTATGGCATGCGGACGGCATTCGCCGGGCGTCCTGCCTGAATGGCTGGTGGCGCTTTTATCCGGGCGAGCAGCAGCTACTCGATGCCCTCGCCCGGCGACCCGCTGCGGGAAACGTGTTGGTACCCTCGCCCTGGACTACATCGCGCGAAGCTGTGCGCTCTTCGCCGGGCACCTCGTATCGGCCATTCCGCGAAGGGCTTTTGCAAGAAGGACATGAGGCGCTGTTCAATGCCTTTGGGTATCCCCTTGAATGGAGCCAAATCGACGAGGCGTTTCTCACGCGCACCTTTCATTGTGCGCCCCGTTCCGATCGGCGTTATACATTATGCTTTGAAGGCGTGGGGCCACGGACGTCTGTCTTCTTAAATGGTCGGTTTTGCGGGGCGCACCATGATTTGTTCCTGCCGCTTACGGTGGATATCACGACAGCCTTGCGGGACGGCGAAAACGAGCTGGCTGTGTTTGTGCAAAATTTTGAATGTGATGCGAACGGTCGCACGCTCTCGCCCAGCGGCAACGAGTACATGCGAGAGGTACGTGGCATTTGGCAGGATGTGTGGCTTATCGAAAGACATCCCGTCGATGTTCACGATATTCTCGTGCGCTCATCCGTGCGGGAACAAAGCCTTACCTTTTCTGTTGATGTCCGAAACGAAGACGACCGGACGCATACCGTTGATCTCGATGCGGTCGTGTGTGATGCGGCTTCAGGCGCGCAGTTGGTTCGCGCTCCATCCGTCCGGTTTGCCTTGACGCCGGGCGATCACCACACCGTTGCCCGGACGCTGAATGCGGCGGTATTGCCGCTGTGGGATGGCCACCACCCCCGCTTGTGCGTGCTGGACGTCACCTTAAGCGAAGCAGGAAAATCAATAGGCCGGTACCTCGAACGCTTTGGTCATCGGGAAATCTGGGTGGAAGGTCCGGACCTGCTTTTGAACGGACATCCATTGCATCTCTTTTCCGATTGGGGGCATAAGGCATCACCCTATCACTGGACCGAGTCCTGGATACGCCAGTGGTACGGAATGATTCGTGACGCGAATATGAATCATGCCCGACTGCATACGCATCCCCATCCGCGTCGCTATCTGGATTTGGCCGATGAGTTGGGAATCTATTTGACCGGCGAAACCGCGTTGCATGGCAGTGGTAAAGGCCAAGCTAGCGATCAACCGGTGTTTTGGGAGCGGGCCCGGGAGCATCTTGCGGGCTTCATACAACGGGATAAGAATCATCCATCCCTCTTGCTGTGGAGTATAGAAAACGAAATGCGCTGGAACACCTGCAATGCCTCATGCGTCTACGCTGAACTGCCTGCACTGCGACAGTTGGCCGCCACGCTGGACCCCACGCGACCCGCCTATCACGAGGGCGACAGCAGTTTGTGGGATGAGCAAACGCAGCCCATTATCTCACGGCATTACGGTCCCGAATGTTCCGGCATGGGGTGGTGGGACCGCTCCCGCCCGCTACTGGCCGGCGAGCTGGGCAACTACCATTTTGCCGGACCACCCAATGCCTGCAAGCTGGGCGGGGATGCGGTATGGATATCCTACGAATCCATGGACAAGGCCGTGGCACGGGACGTGGCACAGGTGGTGGAAGATGCGCGTACGGAAGGTGTATGCGGGTTGGGGCCGTGGAATCTATCGGCGCTGGAAAACCTTCGTCTGCATGACAAAAGGATTCTTTCATACGAGGACTGGACGACGCCCGGGGTCAAGCCCCTCGAAGTCAAGGCGCACTCATCCGAATTTGAGTTTTGGAGCGATGGCCCCGGTTATCATCCTTCCTACAGTTTTGACATCCAGCGTCAGGCCTTTCGGCCATTTGCGCTGATCGACCGGAATCGACGTCATCACTATTTTCAAGGTCAGCCTGTACGACGGGTTTTGCATCTGGTCAATGACTTACCCCGGGCGGTCACGGGAACACTGACTGTTGAATGGTGGCAAGACGGGCAGGTTTGCTTTTCCAACTCCTCCGAACACACCATCCCGCGCGGGCGAGTCGCTGAGCACGCGTATTCGATGGAAACGGATCACGTCACCGGACGTCTGACGTGTCGCTATCGCTTTGTCTGCGACGGAGCGGTGTTGGACGAACAGGACCGTAATTTCGTTTTGTCGCCGTTGCCCGCTCCTTTGGATGTCGCGGACGTTCGCATCGGCCTATATGGGCAATCGGCGAAGCTCGATCAAGTTCTCGGCACGCTGGGTATAGCAGGGATCGTGGTTGAGCAGGGGGGGATTGCGGAAGCGGAATGCGATCTTATGATTGTGGCCCCGCGCGCCGTGCAGGCCGAGGATGCGCGTAAAGATGATTTCCGCGCCTATGTGCAAAAGGGCGGTAGACTATTGCTGCTCGATCAGCGCCATTCCCTGTTTCCCGGCTGGGACTGCGTCGATATGGTTGCGCCGCGGGCCTTTATACGGGCTCCGCATCACCCGGTATTGAAGGGGCTGGAAGACCATGATTTTGATTGTTGGGGTAATGCCGCGTACACCGAATCTGCGTCCCGCGCGGCCGTATGTTTAAGCGCCTACCGAAAGGATGATGGGCACTATATGCTGCCTCTGCTTGACGTGTGCGAAGATCAAAGTGTATTTCGGGGCAACATGCCATTTACCCCGTTGTTTGAAACGCAGGTGGGGGCTGGCCGATGCATCGCGTCGCAATTGCGTCTGCTGGATTGCTTCGAGGAAATCCCGGTTGCAGCCGATCTATTCCGCCGGATTATGATGTATCTGTTGGAACCTGCGACCTCACCCGACCGGTTGGTTTGTCAATATATTTACAACCCCGACATTTCGACCGCGTGCCGCGCAGCGGCGGATGGCGCTACCGTATGGTTAAATGAGCCTGGCGAGGACGAACTTGCTGAACTGACGAGGAAAACCGACGTCACGTTGCAAGCAGACGTGTGCAAGCCCGCCTATTACGCTGCCCGCCAGCCGCACCCGCTGGTGGACGGCATTTCCAATGAAGACCTCTGCGGTATAGTCACTTTTGCCTATTACGGCGGGACCACCTTACACAATCAGCCCGTCGCGACGCGGATGTTGCGTCCAGTCACAAAACTTCTACCACTGGTTACCGAAGTGCGGGATCATTGCCTGGAAGAACTTTATGTTCATGAAGGCGGCAGCGAATTCCTGCGCGCACACACGGTATCCAAATTCAGGGCGCAACCAACGCAGGGGGGAATGCCCGGAATCTATGTGGGTTTGTTGTTGCATGGGAAGGGGAGGATCATTCTGGATCTGATGGTCCCGGCGGAGCAGGCGCCAGCAGGCGTCGCGAGCGCGCGTCGCCGGATGCAGCGTAATGCGGGATCTTTGCCCGCTGGCGACGCATTGGCCGGCGACTATCGTGAGCGCACGTCGGGCGGATCGGGTGTGCCACAGCGTGCGTTGCGGCTTGATCGTGACCTTACGAATGCGGAGCGCGATGCCGTGCTGCACCTCACGCACTATTCCGCTGAGCACGTGATCAGTAAGAACGTCATCACCACCTTGCCTGGCTGGGGGGTGGTGGATGCCGTCAACGACGCATTTCCGGGCATCGGCACAGCCGCCGTCCTTTATTATGTGCTGCAGTCTCCTGTATGCCGCAAAGACACCAATGTGGACATGAATTTGCCGGATCCGGAAGCCTTAACCTTTCTTCACATTGCGGGTGGAGGAACGGTGCAGTTGTTGTTGAACGGGCACGCGTATCCGGAACTCCGATTGCTAAACGGTCGCTGCACGTACAGCGATTTGCCGTTGGAAAGAGGGTTCAATCACGTGCTGTTGCGCTGGCAACCCGACGGCACAGACGAGGGCTTGTCCATGCATTGGCGCACCATCATGGGGAAGCCGGAACAGGCTTTTCGGTTTCATTTGTTGTAATTCGCAAGTCACAAAAAGGAAGGTGTTGCCACAGGGTTCTGTTTGCTTCGAGTGCGTCTCCGGCTTAATCTTCGCTAAATTCACATCCATAGGAGATACAGGATGAAAGCGAAATACTTCCTTTGTACGACCGTTTTGTTTGCGCGCATGGTAATGGCGGAACCAGCTATTGTTAGTGTAAATCTGGTGGCGGGCGATCAAAATGCTTCGCTGGCCGCTCATGAGATAGCGGGTGTGGTTCCGGCCACCAATTGGAATAACTTCGTCGGCAACGCGGCGGGTACCGCATGGACCAATGCGACGCTATCCAATCTGCTCCTGCAAGACGGAACGGTCACAAGTATACAAATCCATTACCAGTCACTGAGCACAAACGGTGTGAACTACCTCGGAGCCGGAATATTTGATAATAGCGAAATCAACGACGCCGCTTATCCCGATGCGGACCACAAGCTGATGGATGATTTTCTTCATCAATTCGGGGCCAATCGCTATGTGAAGTTCACGGTCACAAATATCCCGGAAGCTCTGACCGAAAATGGTTACGATCTGATTGTGTATATCTCCAGCGGTGGTCCTGCGGTGTCTCGTCGCGGTCGCTACCTGTTGGACGAGGGGGCGACCGGCAATGGATTGAACGACTTCGATCATCAGATCTATGCCTTCCAGAACGGCAACACGTTCACCGGTGCCTATGTCAACGCGGGTGCGTCGAGCACGGCAGCAGGTGCTGGCAGTGGAAACTACATTCGATTTGCGGGGTTGAGCGCGGACTCGTTCGTCTTGTACGGCCACGGGAACGACCTGACCAACACCGATAATAACCGTTCTGCTGTTAATGGCTTCCAGTTAGTAGCCGAGACGAACATCGTGCAGATAATCAGCGTGAATGTCTCCGCCACCCCGCTTTCGGCTCTAGAACCTGCGGAAGTCGCCGGTATTGTACAAGGCGCGAATTGGAACAACTTAGTTGGCAGCGGCGTGCAGGGGGCTTTAGCGAGTGGAACGTTGACGGGGTTGACCGATGAAAAGGGTGTGGCCACGGGTGCCGAATTGAGCTACGCATTTAGCGCCACACATTGGACGCTGCGGCATGGTGGCGGTGCCAATCTGTTTTTCCCGGATGCATCGTCCAAGTTGATGCGTGATTTTGTAACGCCCTTTGGCGAATCACGATTTGCCACCTACACCTTCAACCAGGTGCCGCCCAGTCTCCGTCAGCAGGGATACAACCTGATTGTTTACATAGCGGCCGGTTACCAAGGGGAGACTCCGATCCTGGCTGAGTATACCCTGGACGGCAGTCAAACCATCGTGGCGCAGCAGAATTTGAATCTATACTACGATCATACAACCGGTGCCCAGCCCGGCTTTATTCATGCCGGTAACGCCTCGACACCGGCGGAGGTTGCGCTCAATAGCGGCGGAAACTATATCGTATTTTCCAATCTCACCGCCGCTTCCTTTACCTTGGACGTGCGCGGGGTCGATTATGCCGAGACGGACCGAAACCGGGCGGCGATCAACGGGTTTCAATTGGTGGCCGTCGGTGTGGGACGGGAGATATTTGAACAGTGGGCTACCGAGAATATATTCAACAGCCTGACCAATCGAACCGATGACGCCTCTGGAGATGGGTTGACCAACGAAGAGGTGTGGGTGCTGGACCTAGATCCGATGGCGCTAAACACGCCGTTCAGTCTGGATCAATTCGCGGCGGGGCCCGTGTGGAATCTCGGATTTTTCTCTTCGTCGCGGCGCTGGTATTCAGTGGAATACACAGATGACCTGACCGATGCGTTATCGTGGCGGGTTGTTCCTGGTCGTTTGAATGTGCAAGGAGCAGGGGGGCTTGATCTACTGACCGTTGAGAAGGATGAGGACGCCACTCAGCTTTTTTATCGTGTGTTGGTACGCGTGCCGCAGTACTAGCTAGATCAGTGAAAACGCGGTAGCCAGGTGCGCGTGGTTTCGATGATGTCGTCCGCCATGGCCGGGATATCTCGAAAGTCCATTTGCTGTGCTAATGGATCCAAGCTGAGGGCCTCGATCAATAACTGGCGGCTTCCCTGCAGGCCGGCCTCGACCGTCCGCTCAATGCTCTGCAGATGTATTCGTGCCCAGGCGGCGATGACCTCGGGCAAGGGGCCGGACGGTTTTGGATGCACGCCGGATGCGTCCACGGTAGCAAACGTTTCCACTATGGCGCCGCGCGGCAGATTCTCAATCTGCCCTTCATTAGGCACATTTACGATGCAGGGTGCCGGTTGGTTGGACACGATCCCCTCGAGCACAAACATAAATTCCTCGGCGCTGCGCGACCAATCCACATGCTCCTCTTCCGCTGCTATCCGGCGAATGTAATCAAGCCTGTCCGCCATAAGATGCTTGCGATGATCGCCGGTGGTCTTATTCACGCCGTACTGCTTGCCGAAGCCATTATGGGCATTGCACAAGGCCGGCAGGAACTCAATCAAGTGTCGATCCCCGCCGACCGAGAGATAGCCCCACTGACGACATGCTTCCAGTTTTGCCTCCCATTGATTGTCCCACGGGAACAGGGCATAGTGGGCGGATGTTTTATCCCCGTAATTCTCAAAGATCACACGCCCCTTTTCTTTCGGGGTATACTGTGGGTGTGCGGCGGCAAACTGGCGGATTTTTGGCAACAAATCCATGTCGTAATGCTTTGCTTCGGTTACCCAAATGAAATGATTGATGCCGGCCACGGTATATTCCACGCCCTGTTCCTTTAGCCATGTGTAAAGCATATCGTACAGGGGCATATCCGTCGGGGGGGCAAAATCCAACACATCGGATGCGATATGGCCGAACTTATGAAATTCGTGACACAGGCCCACGACCTTCACCGTGCGCGCCGCCTTGTTCATGGCCCAGGTAACCGCCGTCATCGGATTCGTCTCACTCAACATCCATGCACCGGGACACATGGCCTCCATATCCTCAATCAGGTCGTAGGCCTCCGCCACCGTGCGCAGCGAATTGGAAATACCGCTGGGACCGACGGTTCCTGATACGGGCTGAATGATGCCGTACTTAACCGGCATCTCCAGGTCAAGATGCAGACCATCAATTCCGCCCGGCGAAAAGGTTGCGAGGACGGCGTTAGCCCCGTCGAGTGCTTCCCGTCGATTTTCAATGATCTTAACATCAAAGTGCTTGTCGCGTTGCCGGTTGAAGCGTTGCAGCATGGCAGCAACCGCTTCGGTGCGTTCCCGGACAGGATCCACCAAGCGGATTTCGCCCCCGTCCAATACCGTCGATAAATAGAGATCCCGCATCAAGGTGGGCATCCAATTTACGCTGCCCCCGCCGATGACCGTCAATGTTGTTTCCATGCCCATACCTCGAATTGATTGATTTCGAGTAAAGACTACAGGCGCGTTTGGTCCGGTCTCAATGTGAATGCTGTGCCAATTAATAGACATTCATGATAATGCCCAAAATAGGAAACGCCTAACGAATGTGATGGTTCAGTTAGCCGCGAAACAGGTCTCAGGACCAGCATACCTGCGCACCTAGATCCGCGATTCGGGGGTCTGGCGTGAGGACCACACCATTCAAGCATCTGGCTTGGGCGGCAATCAGCCGATCAAAGGGGTCGGCATGCAATCCAGGTAGATGAATGCTTTCAAAAATTACCGGTTCCGACAATGGAAGCTCCGCAATAGCAAAATAACTACGACGGCTGGGTATCCATTCTTCAGGGGAGCGTGGTAAGGGGAGTTTCCTTGCCCGGTACTTAAGTACAATTTCCAGGACGCTCGCCATACTTAATATTCTGCGGTTCGATGTGTCGTTCAGCGCCTCAACCACTTTAGGAGAGAGCTTGTCCGGGTCCAACGCCAACCAGAGAAACGCGCAGGTGTCCAGTAACAGATCCACTACAATCCCCACTCTCGCAATTCGGCGTCCGACAGCGGATCAAAAGCGGCGTCCGGTATCTCCATCCGGTCATCCAACATCTGCCCGACCTTTGGAATATCCTGGTGCGGACCCTCCTCGTAGGGCACGAGTTTTGCCATGGGGCGATTACCCCGTGTAATAACGATGGTTTCGCCTCGCATCGCCCGGTCCAAATACTTGGACAGATGCGTCTTCGCTTCATGTGTAGCTATCTGAATCATGAGTGTAACATATAAGACTTAGTCAACTTAGTCAATAGCCGTTTTGTAATGTGTGCTCTGGTTTAGCCTTGCCGCGGTCGAGGGGTATGTCGTATATTGTTGATTGCGCTGATAAACCCCCTGTTTTCAACTGCGACTCGCACGATCTTCGCTAACGACGCACTTTGATCGGCAGGGCCTGGCTACCACGTAATTTATGATCGTGGGTGTTGAGCGGCCCGGAAAGTGGCGAGAGCGGATTTCCAACCCTCTTCTGCGAGTTGTTTTGCCGCATTCCAGGGTTTTCAGGCCCAGACCGGCTGCGCAAGGCCGCTTCCGTTGCCATTGGGTGACTCCCAAGCCATGCGGCGAGCCCAGCGTTTAATGTTGCAAGCAGCGCCGATCAGATAATTTTGCAACGCCGCCTTGGTCAACCCTCGATAACGGCATCGGCGCAGGCCGTACCCCCGTTTCAACTCGCTGATCGTTCCCTCCACGCCGTTTCGTGGATACATGCGCTCTTTAAAGTCTGCGCTTTTCATTTCGCGGCGGCGAGCCTGGGTGTGCTGGTGATGCTGGCCGACCAGCAACGTGCGATGCCGTTGATTGGCTCCAAGGCAGCGTGCACGGTGTTCGCATGCCTGGCACAGTGTATTGTTCCATTCAAATCGGTAGTTGACCTTGCCCGTCGCGTCTTCTTCAAGCCGACTGCAGTGGGAGCTGGCTTTTCCGGCCGGGCAGACGGTTATGCGCCGGTCGATATCTACATCAAAGTCCTCGGCACTATAACGATTTGCGCGTTGTGGTGCGGACTGTATCGGCCCATGAACCTGACGATTCTCTTGGGCTGCCTCGGCCAACACCTCCCCTGAAGTATAACCGCCATCCACATACAGTTCCGCTGGCTTTTCCAGATCTTCGCGGTCCCACTCCTCGTCCACCTTTTTGATGGATCCGTGATCGCTGGTAATCGCGGGCTGGGTGACGACGGCGGTAATCACCGCGTCAGTCGGTTCTTTGGCCTCGGGTTTTGCTGTGGGCAAGGTCTCGGCGACTTGGGTCTTATAGCCCACCCATTCCTTATTCTTGCCAGAAAGGGTTCCCTTGGAGCTCCACTGCGCATCCGGGTCATGCGGATTATGCACAGCACCGGGCGGTTGTGCCCGGGTTTGTTCCAGATGGCCGTCGACCTCGACGAAGTTTTCCTCATAAACCCGGCGTAAAACGATCACGGACTTGAACTGG
>Ga0081528_100045_pt1 | contig 107838 bp, 100 predicted proteins | sample HotLakmasection4_FD_71011 | JGI IMG/M metagenome (GOLD analysis project Ga0081528, IMG submission 71011) | Hypersaline microbial mat communities from Hot Lake, Washington, USA - Section #4 (SPADES assembly) (version 2) | ecosystem: Environmental > Aquatic > Non-marine Saline and Alkaline >...
CCTACGGCTTCCTCGTCCGCGAGCGAAGCCTTTTCCCCCCTCGGCCCGCCGTCGACCGTGCGGCTGGTTCGCCACACCAGAACCTCCATCCCCACCCTCTGCCAATACCTCGCCCTGATCCTGAGCGCCGCCCTGCCACGCTGCCCGACCTGCCTCAGACCTACCCAAACGCGAATCTGTGAAAGTTATGCTCCTGGATAGCGATTGACACAGTCGAGACAGTCCGGTCCATGACCAAATTCCTCCTGCCAGAGTTCGCGTAGGGCCTGGCCATGCCCGCTATCTCCCAGTGAGTGTGCACAAGGACCGGCGGGAAGTGGGGCGGCCAGGGAACGCGCATTCGAGCGGTCCGTCGAGGTTTCCGGCGCGTCGCCTTGGCCGGCGATCATATCTCGAATGGAACACTATCGTACATATCCGCTGCAGCACACCCTTTCCGATAACAAATTTCGGATCCGCATACAGCAATACGGCCATATTGACGAGAGAGCGTCCGAAGAAGGACAAGGCTCGCCGCCCGCCCTCATGCCGCCGGCGTGGCGGCGGCCTCCATGCCGCGGTCGTCCTGGTCGCCGACGGCCTCCTGCTGGCGGCGCCACAGCGCGGCGTAGACGCCGTCCGCCGCCAGCAGGGCCGCGTGCCGGCCGCGCTCGACGATGCGGCCGTCCTGCATGACCAGGATCTCGTCGGCGTCGATCACGGTGGACAGCCGGTGGGCGATGACCAGGGTGGTGCGGTCGCGGCTGACCTCGCGCAGGTTGGCCTGGATCTCGCGCTCGGTGTGGGTGTCGAGCGCCGAGGTCGCCTCGTCGAACAGCAGGATGGCCGGGTCCTTCAGGATGGTGCGGGCGATCGCGACGCGCTGCTTCTCGCCGCCGGACAGCTTCAGCCCGCGCTCGCCGACGCGGGTGGCATAGCCGTCGGGCAGGGTTATGACGAAATCGTGGATGTGGGCCAGGCGCGCGGCCCGGTGCACCTCGGCCTCGCTCGCCGAGGGCCGGCCGTAGGCGATGTTGTAGTAGATCGTGTCGTTGAACAGCACCGTGTCCTGCGGGACGATGCCGATTGCGGCGCGCAGCGAGGCCTGGGTCACGACGCGCACGTCCTGGCCGTCGATGCGCACCGCCCCGCCGTCCGCGTCGTAGAACCGGAACAGCAGCCGGCCGATGGTCGACTTGCCGGCCCCGGTCGGCCCGACGATCGCCACGGTCCGGCCCGGCGGCACGTCGAACGACACGCCCTTGAGGATCGGCCGGCGCGGGTCGTACCCGAAGCGCACGTCGTCGAACGTGACGGCACCGCCGGTCACGGCCAGCGGGCGGGCATCCGGCGCGTCGCGCACCTCGGCCGGCACGTCCATCAGGTCGAACATGTGCTCCATGTCCGCCAGGCTCTGCTTGATCTCGCGGTACACCCAGCCGAACACGTTGAGCGGCTGGTAGAGCTGCATCAGGTAGGTGTTGACCAGCACGAAGTCGCCGACGGTCATGGTGCCCGCGACGATGCCCCGCGCCGCCATGTACATCACCGTCGTCAGCCCGACCGCGATGATCGCCGCCTGGCCCGTATTGAGCAGCGACAGCGAGGTGCGGCTGCGCACGGCCGCCGTCTCGTAGCGTCGCAGCGACCCGTCATAGCGCCGCGCCTCGTGCTCCTCGTTGCCGAAATACTTGACGGTCTCATAGTTGAGCAGGCTGTCGATGGCGCTGGTGTTGGCCTCCTGGTCGGTCTGGTTCATCTGGCGGCGGAAGGCGAGCCGCCATTCCGTCACCCACATGGTGAAGCCGACGTAGCCGACCACGGTGGCGACCGTGACCAGCGCGAACCAGACGTTGAACAGCCCCCACAGGATCGCCGCGACCAGGATGATTTCCAGGAACGTCGGCAGCACGTTGAACAGCATGAACTGCAGCAGCGACTGGATCGCCTTGGTGCCGCGCTCGATGGCGCGGCTCAGGCCGCCGGTCTGGCGCTCCAGGTGAAAGCGCAGGGCCAGCCCGTGCAGGTGGCGGAACACCGCCAGCGCGGCGGCGCGGATGGCGCGCTGGGCGACCTTGGCGAACACCGCGTCGCGCAGCTCGGCAAAGGCCAGCGCCAGCACCCGCGCCAGCCCGTAGGCCAGGATCGCCCCGACCGGCAGCACCACGGCGAGCGCCCCTTCCGCCGTCAGCGCATCGACCGCGTCCTTGTAGAACAGCGGGATCCAGACGTTGGCCACCTTGGCCAGCGTCAGGAAGGCGAGCGCCAGCACGATGCGCGCGCGCATCTCCAGCTGGCCCTTCGGCCACAGGTACGGCAGCAGGGCGCGAATCGCGCGCACGTCGCCGGTCGGCGGCGGCGCGTCGGAGCTGTAGGGTGCGCGGCGGGCCATGCCGTTGAACCTAGGGCGGGGAGCCGCCGGCGCAAAGCGGCGTTATCCTGGGATCCCGTCCCCACGACCCAGGGAGGCCCGCCATGCTCCTCGAAGGCTCCTGCCACTGCGGCGCCGTGCGGTTCCGGCTGCGCTCGGCGCACCCGTACCCGTTCAACCGCTGCTACTGCTCGATCTGCCGCAAGACGGCGGGCGGCGGCGGCTATGCGATCAACCTGGCCGGCGACGCCGCCAGCCTGGAGGTCGAGGGCCGCGGGCACCTCCGCGTCTACCACGCTCTGGTCCGCGACCCGGAAGACCCGGAGCCGCAGCGGAGCCCCGCCGGGCGGCACTTCTGCGGCACCTGCGGGTCGGCGCTGTGGCTTTACGACCCGCGCTGGCCGGAGCTGGTCCACCCGTTCGCCTCGGCGATCGACACGCCGCTGCCCGCGCCGCCGGAGCGCGTCCACCTGATGCTGGAGTTCAAGGCGCCGTGGGTCGAGGTCGCCGCCGGCCCGCATGACCGGACCTTCGCGCGCTACCCGGACGAATCGATCGCCGACTGGCACCGCCGCCTGGGCCTGGAGACGCCGGGCGACAGCCCCGCTCCGCCGGCGCACGACTGACCGCGGGCGCAGCCCTATTCCTTGAGCAGGCGCCGGATCGCCCGGGCCACGTCCGGCGCCTCGTCCTCGCGCGCCGCCATCTCGCGCAGCCGGCCGAGGACGGCGCGGCCGGTGCCGGGCGGCCGCGGCACGGCCGGGGCGGCGGGCGGATCGGTCGCCGGGGCGGGCAGGCGCAACGGCGGCCTGTGGACGGGTCGGGGCGGCATGGAAGGGTCCTCGCGGCTGCGGGCGGATGACGGGCAGCGTGGCACGGCGGCCTGAGCGGACGGTTAACGGTCGCGCACCGGGTCCCGCATCTCCTGGGTTGCGGCTGGCTGCAACCGCGTGCCTTATTTTAATTAAGCCAAAAGTCGATCCTTTGTTGTTTCAGCATTCGGTATGCCCTATCATGCGATGCAACCTTCGGTGCCAGAGCCTATCTCATTGAAACGAGAACCGGTTTCAGAATCCTCATGCAAGCTGACATCGCCAACAGTCGTGGCCGAGCCATGAAAGCGACGTGGAAATCCGCGCACACCTCGGACCAGACGCCGGTCTGCAAGAACATCAACGTGTCCGGCCGGCGCACCAGCGTGCGCATGGAGCCGGTCATGTGGCGCAGCCTGAACGACATCCGCGACCGCGAAGGGCTGACCCTCAACCAGATCTGCACTCTGGTCGATTCGCTGCGCGGCGAGATGGGCCTGACCGCGGCGCTGCGGGTGTTCATCATCAGCTACTACCGCGCGGTGGCACTCGACATGGCCAAGGCGGAGCCGGCGCCCGATGCCGGGCGCAGTTTCCGGCTCGGCGTGCGCAGCAAGCCGCTCAACTCGGCGCTGGAAGTCTTCGGCTGACCCGCGGCGGGCCGTGTCCGGGACGACCGGCGCTGCGGTCTACCAGACGAGTCGCGCGATTGCCGCCATCGGCCGGTGCCCGCGGGCACGCACGGCCTCCGTTACCTTCTCCGGGTCGGGCCGCAGCCGTCCGCCCGAGTCTTCGTCCAAGACATTGAACTCGTCGGCGTGGATCCCGCCGGTCACGAGCAGGCTGTCCAGCCCCGCCGCGTTGGCCCCGGCGATGTCGGTGCGCAGGCTGTCGCCCACCGCCAGGATCCGCGTACGGTCGACCCCGTCCAGCAGCGCCAGGCACCGCCGGTAGATCGGCGGGTGCGGCTTGCCGTGGTAGGCGACCGGCTGGCCCAGGGTCTCGTAGTATGCTGCGAGGCGGCCGGCGCAGATCGCAGTCTTGTCGCCGACCATCACCGTCAGGTCCGGGTTGGCGCAGACCATCGGCAGGCGCTCCTCCGCGCAAGCCTGGAGCAGCGCCGCGTAGTCCTCCAGCGTCTCGTCGAAGTCGTCGATGCCGGTGCACAGCACGAAGTCGGCATCCTCCGGCCGGTCGACCAGCGTCACCCCGGTGTCCTGGTGCACGTCGTCGTCGCGCGGCGGCCCGATGTGCAGGCAGCGCCGGCCGAGTTCGGCATGAAAGTCGTCCGGCGGGTGTTTCAGGGCGTCGTGGGTGGCCTCCCCCGAGGACAGCACGGCATCGTACAGGTCGCGCGGCAGGCCGAGCTCGTCCAGGCGCGCCATCACGCTGTCCACGCGCCGCGGGGCGTTGGACAGCAGGCAGACCCGCTTGCCGGCATCGCGCAGCCGCGCCAGGCAGTCGCGCACGCCCGGATAGGGCTGCTCGCCGTCGTGCAGCACGCCCCACAGGTCCAGGATGAAGCCGTCGTAGCGCCCGGCCAACCCGGCGATGCCGTCGAGGATCGGCACCGCTTCGGCGTCCGCCGCGGCGCCGGGGGGAAGATCGTCTGCCATGACCCGTCCGTGTGCTGCCGGCGCGCTTTCTGCCACGCCCGCGGCGGGGGCGCAACGCGGGCGCGCGCCTTGACGCCCCGGCCGGCGCCGCCGACCTTCCGGGGCGGCACCACGGCCGGAGGGCGAGGCGAGCATGTCGGACGGAATCCTGGCGGGCAACCTGTTCGCCGCACTGCCCGCGGCGGCGGCGGAGGAGGAGATTTTCGACGTCCTGGTGGAGCGGCCCGCGCTGCGCATCGAGCGCATCGTCTCCACCGGCCAGGCGACCCCGCCGGACACCTGGCTGGCGCAGGGCGGCGCGGAGTGGGTGGTCCTGCTGCGCGGCGCCGCCGGCCTGCGCTTCGAGGGCGAGGCCGAGCCGCGCACCCTGCATCCCGGCGACCACGTCACCATCCCGCCGGGCGTCCGCCACCGGGTGGAGTGGACGGACGCGGACGCGCCCACCGTCTGGCTGGCGGTGCACATGCCGGCGTGACGCCGCCCGCCCTCCGGCCTCAGGTGATCCCGAACCGGTTCAGCACGTGGGCCAGGTCGTCGCCGAACTGGGGGCCGCGGCGGATCAGGCCGGCGTTCATGGGCAGGGCGGCCAGGTCCGGGTGGTCTGGGGTCAGGCTGGTCAGGACGGCGACCGGGATGGCCTTCGTCACCGGCATCGCGGCAACGGCGCAGGCCAGGTCGACGCCCGACAGGCGCGGCATGACCATGCCGGTGATGACCAGGTCGGGCCGCGTCTGCACGATCAGCTCCAGCGCCTCGAACGGGTCGAGCACGGTGGACACGGCATAGCCGCACGCCGCCAGCTCGCGCTCCACCACCCGCGCCGCGGTGCGCTGGGCCATGACCAGCGTGACCTCGATGTGGGCAACGGTCACCTCGGAAACGTCGAAGGTGGCCTTCCGGGGCAGCTGGCGGACCACCTCCGCCACGGCCTCCGGCGCCACCGCCTCGCCGTCCAGCACGGCGGCGATGCGGTCGGCGAAGGTTTGCAGGTCGACGATGTTGTCCGGGCCGGGGTCGCGCAGGCCGACCAGATAGTCCTCCAGCCGGTGGGTCAGCGGCCCCAGGCCGGGCACGTTGACAGAGCGCGCCTTGAGCCGCAGGTTGACCGCGTGCTGCAGCAGCGCCTTGGCGGCCGTTGCCGGGTCCAGGCCCCCGGTGCGCGCCTGTTGCAGGCGCAGCTCCAGCTCGGCGACCACGTCGCGCGCCTCGTCCAGGACCTCGGCCTGGGCCCGGCGGTCGAGCTCCTCCTCGCTCGGCAGTCCCCGCGTCTCGACCGGCATGCGATGCCCCCCCCGGATGGCATGGTCCGACCGACGATGCCCGGCGCGTGTTAATTTCCCCTGAAGCGGACTGTTGGCAGGGCGGGCGACCCCCGAGCAGTGCACATCGCGGGTCGGGCGGCCGCGCGGCTCAACCTTGAATGGACGCCTCCGGTTTCAGTCGGGTTGCGATGGCATCGTCGCCGTCATGGCACGCGGCAGAAACGCCGCGCCGTCGCGGTCCGCGCGGATGAGGTCCTCGGCGAGCGGGTACTCGGCGTCAGGGGGCGGTTCGGGCGCCATCGCGCGGATGCGGTCGATCTCCGCCGACAAGGCTGTCCGATCCGGTCTGGCGGCCCGCGTCAGCACATCGCGCGCCTCCTGCTCCAGCGACACGCCGCGCGCCATGGCACGGGCCGTGAGCGCTTCGATCGCCGCCTCATCGACATCGGGTACCAGAACCTGTCCCATGTCTTCGTCCCATGTCCCGTCGGAACGGCGGCAGGTCGGTGGCCTGCCCGGCCGGCCCGCGCGCCGCCGCCATCGCTGCGGCCTCCGCCTGCTTCGGCCGCCCAGGCCCAGACCGCAACGCCAGCTCACCGCCGGCCCGCAACGCAGACCGCCACCGGTACAGCAGTCCTCGTTTGACACCCAACTCCACGGACGGCGCCGAAGCATTCTCCCCGGCGCCCATCCGCTCGATCACCTTCAGCTTGTAGTCTCGGCTGAAGCGCCGTCGCTCCTGATTGGACATGCATTCTCCTTGCAGAGAATTATCTCCTATTTCAATGACTCTCGACTGTGTCAATCGCTATCCAGGAGCATAACTTTCACAGATTCGCGTTTGGGTAGGTCTGAGGCAGGTCGGGCAGCGTGGCAGGGCGGCGCCCAGGATCAGGGCGAGGTATTGGCAGAGGGTGGGGATGGAGGTTCTGGTGTGGCGAACCAGCCGCACGGTCGACGGCGGGCCGAGGGGGGAAAAGGCTTCGCTCGCGGACGAGGAAGCCGTAGGCCGCCAGGCACAGGGTGACGTGATGGTTGAAGCCGCGCCAGCCGCGGCCCTGGAAGCGGTCCAGGCCGACGTCCTGCTTGAGCTCGCGATAGTCCTGCTCGACGCGATTGCGGCCCTTGGCGTGGTACACCAGCGTCTCGATCGCCGTGTTGGCGGGCAGGGTCAGCAGCCAGAAGCGGCGGTCCGCCGGCTTGGCGGCGGCCTCGACGAGCAGCCACTCCTTCGGGCCGAGCCGGCCGGGCTCGGTGCTGGGGGCGGTGCGCACGCGCACGGCGGCGAACCGGCCGGTCAGCGGGCCGGCCGTCCCGTCACGCCAGGTCACGTCCTGCCACCGGTGCGGCCGCAGCTCGCGGGCCAGGACGCCGGCCGGTACCGCGCCGGCGTGCGCCGCGGCGCGGGATGGCCGCCGGGGCGCGGCCGGCCGGGGCCGGTCCTGCGGCACGACCAGGAGGGTGCTCTGGATGCCGACCGCATAGGCCAGCTTGAGCGCGCGCAGGGCCTTGCGGAAGTCGCCGTCCTGGCCATAGGCGGCATCGGCCAGCACCACGCCCCGCGGCAGCCCGGCGGCGACGGCGGCGCGCACCTGGTCGAGGGCGATCTCGGGCTTGGTCCGGAACGGCACCGTTGCCGGCACGCCGGCGTGCAGCCGGCGCTCCACGTCCAGGGCCCAGTCCTCGGGCAGGTACAACTCGCAGGCCACCGGCAGGCTGGCTTCGCCGTTGGCCAGCGCCAGGCTGACCAAGGTCTGGCAGTTGGTCACGCCGCCGACCTGTCCGGAATACTGCAGGCCGACGGCGACCGAGTGGGTGCCCTTCTTCGGCAGCGTCGTGTCGTCGATGATCCAGTGCCGGATCGGCGCGCGCTGCTGCATCGCCGGCAGCACCGTCTCCCGGACCGCCGCGCGCACCGTCAGGTCGTCCCACCGGGCCTCACTGGTGAAGTGATGGATCGCCTGATGGCGCCGCGACACCTCGGCCTGGTGGGTTACCCGCTGTGCGGCTATCGACTCCATGCTCTTGCGGTCGCCCGGCAGCAGCAGGCCGGTGAGATAGTCAAACAGCCCGCGCTCGCGCGCCGCGTTGCCCAGCCTGGCAGCCAATGTGTTCCCATACGCCAGAAATCGCTGCCACATCTCGGCGTCGAATACGATCGTCTCCATACCCGCCACATGGGCGGCCGCCGGGCCGGACAAAAGATAGAAAGCTAAGAATTTGCGCCTGACACAGTCGAGGTCCATACGGTGCGTAGAGGCTTTCGCGCGCAAGGTCGGGTGCCGGGCCGCGTTCGGCCCGCATGCCTGTCCGCCTCTGCCGGCCGGCCACGGATCGCCGGGTCCGGGCGACCGATTCCGGCAATCCGCGGCGGCCGCTGCCGGTCTGCCGGCTGGTGCGGCCAAACCGCGGACACCGGGCCCGGCCGGCCCGGCGGATGCCGGCTATCGCCGCGCGATGATCCACACGGCATGGATGATGCCGGGGATGTAGCCCAGGATCGTCAGCAGGATGTTGATCCAGAAGTGCTTGCCGATGCCGACCTCGAAGAACACGCCGAGCGGCGGCAGGATGATGGCAAGGATGATCTTGATGATGTCGCCGCCCAGGCTGTCCTGGCGGTGGGCAACGTTGCGTCCGTTCATTTCGGGGTCTCCCTGTCTACAGACGCGCCGGCGGCCGACGGCCGCCTCGCCGCGCCCTGCGTCGATCCGATCCCCTGAAACGCCGGTCGCGGGGCGCGGTTCCCCCGGTCGGCGCGGCATGGCGTGGCGGCGGGTTGAGCGAGGCGGAGTTCGAGGCGTTCCGGCAGCAGGTCAAGGCGATCCTGGCGGCCTTCGACCGGCGCGACCGGGAACTCGTCTCGAACGCCATCGACCAGCTGTCGCCGCTGGGCCGCCGGCGCTATCTCGAGAAGCTGCTCGACTATCTGACACGGGCGCCCGGCCGGCCCGGCCTGGGCGAGCCGGCGCCGCAGTAGGTATCTCCGCCACCGGGTTCACCCCACCGGCAGGAACGCCCCCAGGATCACCCCGTAGACGAATTGCCCCAGCAGGGTCAGCAGCGGGGTGCGGCCGCCGTAGTTCAGGCCCAGGAACCCCGGCGGCTCCAGGCGGCGTTTCGCGGTCGGGCCGTCGTATTCGGAGGCCATGCGCGGGTGCACGTGGGGCATCAGCGGCAGCATGACCAGCAGCAGGAAACACCCGTGCAGGAACCCGACGATGCCTCCCAGCCACCACGTGGCGAAGCCCAGATAGAAGAACAAGACGTAGTACAGAATGGCGAACAGCCAGCCGCCGATCGTGTAGGTGATGAACCCCAGCACGTACGCCCAGTGCCGGTCGCCGGTGACGAAGCTGCCGAACAGGTAGGGCAGGCTCAGCCGCGACAGGCCGCTGCCCTGTCCGCCCTCCAGGATGGTCGTCATCACTGCCGTGGCGACCAGTCCCCAGAACAGGATGGCGCCGATCTGCACCGCGTCGGTCATTGCGCCGCCCTCCTCGACCGTCAGTCCCGCACCCCGGCCCGCTCCAGCGTCAGCGCCGCCGCGATCAGGCCGACGTGGGTGAACGCCTGCGGGAAGTTGCCCAGCGCCTCGCCGGTGTCCGGATCGATCTCCTCGGCGAACAGGCCCAGGTCGTTGGCGTAGCCGAGCAGCCGGTCGAACAGCCGCACCGCGTCCTGCACGTCGCCCCGGCGCGCCAGGTAGTCCACCTGCCAGAAGCTGCAGATGCCGAACGCGCCCTCCCGCGACGGCATGCCGTCGTAGCCGTCGCGGTAGCGCATCAGCAGCGCGCCGCGGCCCAGCTCGCGGCGCAGGAAGTCATAGGTGCCGACCATGCGCGGGTCGTTCGCGTCCTTGTAGCCGAAGCGCGCCATCAGCAGCAGCGCGGCATCGGGCTCCCGGTTGCCGAAGGCGCCGACGTACGCGTTCAGGTCCGGGTCGAAGCCGTGCGCCTCGATCGCCTCGGCGATGGCGGCGCGCTCGCGCTCGACGCGGTCGCGCGGCAGCCGCACGTGGCCGGCGGCGGCCAGCCGCAGCAGCCGGTCGAGGGCCACCCAGCACATCGTCTTGGAGTACACGTGGTGAAGGCGCTCGCCGCGGATCTCCCAGATGCCGTTGTCCGGCTCGCGCCAGTGGTCGCACACGACCTTGCCGAGGCCGGTCAGCATGCGCCGCTCGAACCGGTCGAGCCGGCCGCCGCGGATGACGTAGTCGTAGGCGGCCATCACCACCGAGCCGTACACGTCGAGCTGCAGCTGAGTCTCCGCCGCGTTGCCGATCCGCACCGGGCGCGAGCCGCGGTAGCCCTCGAAATGGTCCAGCTCCTGCTCGTGCATCCGGGTGCGGCCGTACACGTCGTAGAGCACCTGGAGATAGGGCCGGCTCAGCCGCGTCGTGTTCAGCAGCCAGTCGAGGAACACCGCACCCTCCGCGCTGTGACCCAGGTCGACGAACGCGCGCAGGGTCAGCGAGGCGTCGCGCAGCCACGTGAACCGGTAGTCCCAGTTGCGCGCGGCGCCGACCGCCTCGGGCAGCGACGCCGTCGGCGCCGCCACCACGGCGCCGGACAGCGCATAGGTCAGCAGCTTGAGCACCAGGACGCTGCGCATGACCTCGGCCCGGTACGGCCCCCGATAGGGGCACAGGCCGCTCCACCGGTCCCACCAGCGGAACGTCGCCTCCAGGCGGGCATCGGCGTACGCGCCGAGCGGGGCGACCGCCGCCACGTCGTCGCAGGCGAAGATGAGCGACAGGTAGCGCTTCTCGCCGGCCTCAACGCGCAGCCGGCAGCCCAGCGCGCTGGCCCCGTCGCACGGCCGGAACGGCACGTCGCTGTGCAGGATGTAGGCGCGGTCGCGCTCCACCGAGAACCAGCCGAGCCGGCCGCGTTCGACCAGCCGGACGGGCCGCCGCGCATAGTCCGGCCGCGGCACGAACACGATGTCGAGCTCGACCGCGCCGGCCACGCCCTCGACGATGCGGACCAGCTCGCGCTCCGACGCGATCTCCCGCGCGAGCGGCGAGCCGGTAAGGATCGGCATGAAGTCGGTGACGCGGACGGTGCCGTCCGCGGTCTCGAACGTCGTCTCCAGCACGGGGCTGTCGCCGACATAGCGCCGCCGCGACGTGAACGGTCCGGACGGGCGGATGCCGAAGCGCCCGCCGCGCTGCCGGTCCAGGATGGCGGCGAACAGCGACGGGCTGGCGAACGACGGCAGGCACAGCCAGTCGATCGACCCGGTGCGCGAAACCAGCGCGGCGGTGCGCCCGTCGCCGACGATGGCGTAGTCGGCGATCGGGCGGTACTCGTCCTCGCTCGTCGCGGGGCTGGTCAGTCGGCTCGGGGCGGGCTCGGCGTGGGGCATGAGGCGGCGCCGCGCTGGGGGCTATGCAAGGAACCAGACGAGAATGCCGAGACTGGGCAGCAGCACGAGCGGCACCAGCCAGGTCCGGTTCATGGCCAGCCAGAGCTGCGGGCTGGACTCGCGCGCCTGCCGGTCGAACGACCCGTGCGTCGCGTGCAGGCCGTGCACCGGGGTGTACAGGTTGCTCGGCCGCGCCGGGTCGGCCGGCTCGTCGCGCATCTGGCCGGACCAGGTCTTGTGCGCCAGCATGCGCTCCAGCAGCCACGGCGCCAGCCGGCTGGCCAGCACGAGCTGCACCGTCGAGGCGCCGACCCACAGCTCGCGCCGGCGGTGGCGGGCCGCCCAGACGATCGCCCGCGCCGGCACCTCCGGCTGATAGATCGGCGGCACCGGCTGCGCCTTCTTCGGCAGGCGGTTCAGCCCCCAGTCGAACTGCGGGGTGTTGACCGCCGGCAGGTGGACCAGGCCGACATGGACGCGGCTGCGGTCGTGGCGCAGCTCGGCGCGCACGGAGTGCGTAAAGCCGCGGATTGCGAACTTGGCGCCGCAATAGGGCGCCTGCAGCGGGATCCCCTGGAACGCCAGCGCCGAGCCGACCTGGACGATGCTGCCGGCATTGCGCGGCTTCATGCGCTTCAGGGCGGCCATGGTGCCGTGCACGACGCCCAAATAGGTGACCTCGGTGGCGCGCCGGAACTCCTCCGGGCCGATCTCCAGCAGCGGGGCATAGATCGTCGCCATCGCGTTGTTGATCCACGCGTCGATCGGCCCGAAGGCGTCCTCCACCTCGTCGGCCGCCGCCTCGACCTCGTCGCAGTCCGCCACGTCGGTCGGGACCATGACCGCGCGGCCGCCCGCCGCCTCGACTTCGGCCTTGACCTCGGTCAGGGCGCCCGTATCGCGGGCCAGCAGGCCGAGCGCTGAGCCGCGGCGGGCGAACGCCAGCGCGGTGGCGCGGCCGACGCCGGCCGAGGCGCCGGTGATGACGACGACGTTCGGTCTGGCCATGACGGTATCCGGGCGACAGAGGGTGACGGGTATGCGCGAGGGGCCGACGGCGGCCGCTGCCGGGCGACGCGTTGAATCAACCATCCCGGCGCCGTGCCGGTTCCACCGCCGGGCCGATGCGGCGCGCGCGGCGGAACCTTCGGGCGAACCCCGCGTGGTGCCCACCACGTCGGCGGCCTTGGCCCGGACTGCCGCTACTGCCACACCGCGGTGGAGGAGAGCGCCACTGCCGCCTATCCGCCGACCTAAACGTGCATGACCTGCCATTCGCAGATCTGGACGGCCGCCGCGGGCCGGCGCTGTGGCGCAGCATCGAGGAGCTGGCCGGCAGCGCGGAGGCCAGCCGGTTCCTGGAGGCCGAACTCCCGGCGGTCTGGCAGTCCGTGCCGGAGACCTGCCGGCGCGACCTGTTCCGGGCGATGGGTGCCTCGCTGCTGCTGGCCGGGCTGGCCGGGTGCGGCGACGAGCCGGAGGACGCGTGCGCCAGCCCGAGCAGATGGTGCCGGGCCGGCCGCAGCATCATGCGACCGCCGTGCCGTTCGACGGCTTTGCCCAGCCGGTGCCGGCCGAGACATGCTGCCCGCCCGACCCCTGCCGACGACCCAGCAGGACGGCAGGGTGCAAGAACGTCCGATCAGCCGGCGACGGCTTGCAGCCGGCACCAAGATAACGAAAAAGGATGATCGAAGGGACTTCGGGCGCCGGGCAAGGCCCGGTCCGGCCACCGGCATAACGATTTCGGATAAGTCTGTCATCGGCAAGTAGACTTCGGCACCTCCCTTCCATGCGCTTTATGATTTTTTGCGGGACACAGGAACGTACCGGGAAGGTTGTGGTTCATGGGTGATCGACGACCTGGGCCGTCAAGAAGCCCAGTGTCCTGTTCTTGTTCAGATACCGCGTGTCTCCGAGGAGACAGGGAGGACTTCGAATGCGTACCCTCTACACCACCACGGCGATCGCGCTGGCGCTCGGCCTCGGCTTCGCTACGCCCGCATTCTCGCAAAGCACCGGCCAGCAAGGCCAGCAGACCGGCCAGCAGGGCCAGCAGGGGCAGCAGGGACAGCAGACCGGCCAGCAGGGCCAGCAGGGGCAGCAGGGACAGCAGGCCGGACAGCAGGGCCAGCAGGCCCGGGCCGGATGCCCGGATCCTTACGGTCCCGCCGACATGGACCTCGACGACATGGTGAGCATGGAAGAGGACATGCTGCGCCGGCAGGACGCCTTCCAGAAGCTCGACGCCAACACCGACAACGCCGTGTCGCGCGAGGAATTCATGCGGTGCTTCGGCCGGACGGCCGCGGCCCAGCAGGGCCAGCAGGGCCAGCTGGGTCAGCAGGCCGCCGACCAGCGCACCGAGGAGCGCTATTCGGAGATCGATCAGGACGACAACGATGAGGTCTCCCGCGAGGAGTACATGAACGCAGCGCGCAAGACCTTCGAGGAGGCCGCCGGCGAGGACGGCGAAGAGCTCGACGCGCAAGAGTACGAGGAGGCCATGGGGGCATTCGCCATCAGCGTGGACATGGCGGACCAGGACGGCAACGGCACGATCAGCAGCGACGAGGCCTCGGCGGCGGCCGACCGCCTGTTCGACCAGCTCGACCAGGACGGCAACGACACGCTGACCCAGGACGAATGGACCAGCCAGCCCGGCCAGCAGCAGGCCGGCCAGGCCGGCCAGGAAGGCACGCAGCAGCAGCCCGGCCAGCAGGGTCGGCAGCAGCGCGCCGAGCGGGTGTTCTCGCGCCTGGATACCGACGGCGACGACCGGATCAGCTTCGTCGAGTTCATGACCGGCGGCGAGGAGCAGTTCCGCCGCGCCCAGGAGCAGATGCGGCAGCAGATGGGCCAGGCACAGCCTCAGCCGACGCAGCAGGCCCAGCCCGGGCAGCAGGCACAGCCGGGGCAGCAGGGCCAGGGCGAGCAGGGCCAGGGCGAGCAGGCCCAGGGCGAGCAGGCCCAAGGCGAGCAGGTTCAGGTCGAACTCGTGCCGGTGTGGGTCTACCGCGTGTACTACCTGCGCTGAGCCATTCCGAAACCGTCTGCATCGGCCGGCGGCGGCTCGTCCGCCCCGGCCGTTTCCTTCCCATGCGGCCGCACGGCCGCGCCCGCGTCGGAACAAGGCCATGACCGGCATGACCGAGACATCCGGCACCGGGATCTACCGGGCCGCCGGGGCGCCGGAGTGCCAGCCCGTCGCGCCTGCCGGCGACCTGGACATCGACGCGGGGGCAGGCACGCGTAGCGGCCGTCCCGGTGCAGAACGCGCCGCGCCCGCGATGGAGGGCCGACAAGGACCGTTGCCGGCGCCCGGCCGGCCGGCTGATCCCCTGCTCCCCCGTCCGACCGCTCCGGCCGCCCCACCTCCTGTCCCTGACGGCGCGCCGGAACCTTCCCCGGCACAGTCCGTTGTACAAGCCATTGCGCTCTCCACCGGGCACCCGCGGCGGCCTGGCCCGCGCACGCGTCGCCGCGGCGATGCGGACCGTTCCGCAATCGCCGTCGTGTCCGGAGAGCCAGCCCACGGCCCGGGAGATCGGCATGGCGGTGGCCCTGATGCAGAGGGGCCGGCAGGCGGCGCGCACGGCCTACGCGCCGATCCGCGTGCTGATCGAGCACGAAGGGTTCGAGCTGGCCGGCTACCTGGCCTTCACGGCGCTGTTCTCGCTGTTCCCGTTCCTGATCTTCCTGGCGGCGCTGGCCGGCTTCCTGGGCGACGCCGAGGCGGCCAACGCCTTCATCGACTTCCTGTTCGAGTTCACGCCCGCCGACGTGGCGGAAACCCTGGCTCCGGCCGTGCGCAACGTGATGGAGTCCCGTCGCGGCGACCTGATGACGGTGGGCATCGTCGTCGCCCTGTGGACATCCTCGGCCGGCATCGAGGCGTTGCGGGTCGTGCTGGACCGCGCCTACGGGGTGCGGGAGAACCGCTCCCTCGTCGTGCTGCGCCTGCAGAGCATCGGACTGGTCATCATCGCCTCGTTCGCGTTCTTCGTGGCCTCGATCACGGTGATTGCCGGTCCGCTGATCTGGGAGTTCATTGACCGCCTGTTCGGCCTCGGCACCAACGTGCGCCTGATGTGGATCGCGGCGCGCTATATCATCGGGATCATGACGCTGTTCGGCGTACTGCTGGCGATGCACCGCTGGCTGCCGCCGCGGCGGTTCCCGTGGCGCGACCTGGCGCCCGGGGTGGTCGTCACGCTGATCCTGTGGGTGCTGATCTCGTCCGGGCTGTCGTTCTACCTGGGCCGCCTCGGCGACTGGAGTGCCACCTACGGCGCGCTGGGCGGCGTGGTGATCACCCTGATGTTCCTCTATCTGGTCGCCATTGCCTTCATCCTGGGCGCGGAACTCAACGCCTTCATCTGGCGCCGGCGGCATCCCCAGCTGGCGGAGGTGATTTGACGCACTTCCGATCGCGATCGGATCTCATGGGCACATCGCCATGACCGCCATCATTTCGCTGATCTTCGTCCTGTTCCTGTCGCTGCTGATCGTGCGCATCTCGACCGTGGCGCTGACGCTGACCGGTCTGTCGCGCCAGTCGGCGCAGTTCCAGGCGCGGTCGGCCTGGACCGGCACCGGGTTCACCACCACCGAATCCGAGAAGGTGGTCAAGCACCCGGTCCGCCGGAAGATCATCAACTGGCTGATCTTTCTGCGCAATGCCGGGCTGATCACGGCCGCGTCCACGCTGGTGCTGTCGTTCGTCAGCGTCGAGCAGGCCGACCAGGGCCTTTGGCGGTTCCTCTGGCTGGTCGTCGGCCTGGTGCTGCTCTGGGCCGTCGCCGGCAGCCGCTGGCTGGACCACCAGCTCTCGCGGGTCATAGCCGGCGCGCTGAAGCGCTACACCACGATCGACACCCGCGACTATGTCGACATGCTCCACCTGGCCGGCGACTACGCGATCACCGACCTGGGCGTCCGCAGCGGCCACTGGCTGGCCGGCAAGACCCTCGACGAGGCCGGGCTGCCGGAAGAGGGCGTGCTGGTGCTCGGCGTGACCCGGAGCGACGGCAGCTATGTCGGCGCGCCGCGCGGGCAGACGCGCGTACACCCCGGCGACGAGCTGCTGCTGTACGGCCGCTCGTCCGAACTGGCCAAGCTGGACCGCCGCCCGGCCGACCCCGCCGGCGAGCGCGACCGGGCCGAGGCAGTGCAGCAGCAGCAGCGCGTCCTGGAGGAGCAGCCGGACGACCGCTGAGGCCGCGCACCGGCGCACGAATGGGAACCAGTCGCAGAACAAGCCGTTTCTGCGCCACCGGACCGCGCACCCGCCGCCCGGCGGCGCCCGAGCCTGCGCCGCCGCAGGCCGTGGCCCGCGAACCGGCCCTTTGCAATGGTGGATCGTGCCGTGCCCAGAACTCCCGTGGTCGGGCTGTTCGTCCTGGCCGTGATCTATACCCTGTACATCGCGCAGGCGGTGCTGGTGCCGGTGCTGATCGCCATCGTGCTGCGCGCGCCGGTCAGCCTGCTGGCGCGCATCGGCGTACCGCAGGCGCTGTCGGCCGGACTGATCGTGCTGCTGGTGCTGGGCGTGCTGGCCTTCGGCATGAAGCAGCTTGCCGGCCCGGCGATCGAATGGCTGAACCGCAGCCCGCTGATCATGCGCCAGATCGAGCTCAAGCTCGGCGCCCTGCTCGAATCCATCGAAGCGGCGACCGAGGTGACCGAACGGTTCTCCGAGATGGCCGCGCTCGGCGGCAACGGCGCGCCCGAGGACGGCGAGACCGTGGTCGTCGAGGGGCCGAGCCTGGCCGCGCAGATCTTTGCCGGCACGCAGTCGCTGGCCATCAACGTCTTCATCATCTTCGTGCTGCTGTTCTTCCTGCTCGCCTGGGGTGCGCCGCTGCGCGAGCACATCATCGAGGCGTTCCCGCGGCCGACGGACTCCGCGCGGTTCGAGACCCTGCTGCGCGGTATTGGCAGTGATATCGGCGGCTACCTGCGGACGATCACGGTCATCAACGTGGTATTGGGCGTGATCGTCGGCGGCGTCATGGCCCTGCTCGGCCTGCCCGAGCCGGCGCTGTGGGGTGTGCTGGCCGCGCTGCTCAACTTCATGCCGTACATCGGCCCGATCGTGACGGTCGGCATCCTGTCCGTGGTATCGCTGTTGACCTTCTATTCGTGGACCGACATCCTGCTGCCGCCGCTTGCCTATATTGCGATCAATACCGTGGAGGGATATCTGGTGACGCCGGCGGTGGTCGGCCGACGGCTGATCCTGAACCCGATCATGGTGTTCGTCTCGGTGATGTTCTGGGGCTGGCTGTGGGGGATGGCCGGGGCGCTGCTGGCGGTGCCGATCCTCGCGGCGTTCAAGGTCGTCTGCGAGCACTACGAGGGCCTCAACCGAGTGAAGCCGGTCCTGGAATGATCGAGACAGCCAAGACGACCACGGACCGAGAGCCGCTGCTGGTGCCCGGCGAGACCTGCTGGCGCATCGCTCGCGCCGACCGGGTCACGCCGATCGTCGACGCCGGGAACTATTTCCCCATGCTCAAGGCGGCCATGCTGCGCGCCCGGCATTCCATCATGATGATCGGCTGGGACTTCGACACGCAGGTCCGTCTCGATCCCGACGCCGACGACGGCGTGCCGGACAAGCTCGGCCGGTTCGTCAAGCATGTGGTGCGCAGCTCGCCGGAGCTGCACGTCTACATCCTCAAGTGGGACATGGCGCTGACCTTCCTGCTCAAGCGGCAGGTCTTTCCCTACTGGCTGTTCAAGTGGCTGCGCACCCACCGCGTCCACTTCCGCCTGGACAGCGAGCACCCGCACGCCGCCTGCCACCATCAGAAGATCGTCGTCATCGACGATGCCCTGGCGTTCTGCGGCAGCATCGACTGCACCGCCGACCGCTGGGACACCCGCGCCCACCTCGACAACGACCCGCGCCGGCGCCGCCCCGGCGGGCGCCGCTTCGGCGCGTTCCACGACATCACCACGGCGGTCGACGGCGACGCGGCGAAGGCGCTGGGCGAGCTGGCCCGCGAGCGCTGGCGCCGCGCCACCGGCGAGGAGCTGGCCCCGCCGCCGGGTGGGAGCGACCCGTGGCCCGAGACCCTCGACCCGTTCCTGCGCGACGTCGACCTGGCCATCGCCCGCACCGAGCCGGAATACAACGGCCGCCCGCAGGTGCGCGAGATCGAGTCCCTGTACCTGACCGCGATCGCGGCGGCGCGCGAGACGATCTACCTGGAGAGCCAGTATTTCGCCTCGCAACGCATCGCCGACGCCCTGGCCGCCCGCCTCGACGAGCCCGACGGGCCGGAGATCGTGATCGTCAACCCGGAACGCACCGCCGGCTGGCTGGAGGAGGCGGCGATGGGCTCGGCGCGCACCCTGCTGTCGGGGCGGCTGAACGAGCGCGATCACCACCAACGTTTCCGCATGTACATGCCGGTGACCGCGGGCGGCGAGCCGATCTACGTGCACGCCAAGGTGATGGCGATCGACGACCGGCTGCTGCGCATCGGCTCGTCCAACCTGAACAACCGGTCGCTCGGCTTCGACACCGAATGCGACCTGGCGTTCGAGGCACTGCCCGGCACCCCCGACCGGGACCGCCTGAGCCGCGCCGTCATCGAGCTGCGCAACGACCTGCTCGGCGAGCACCTGGGCGTGGCCGGCCCGGACGTGGCCGCCGCCATCGCCGACACCGGCTCGCTGATCGCCGCCATCGACCGGCTGCGCGAGCGCGGCGGCAAGACCCTGAACGTCCTGCCCCGCCCGGAGCCCGACGAGGTGGAGCGCCTGGCCGTCCGCACCCAGGTGTTCGACCCGGAGCACCCGGAAAAGCCGTGGCGGCTGATCAAAAAGCGGCTGAAGGAACTGCTGCCCGGCTCGGTCGCCGAGCCGCTGGCCTGAGCGCCGTCCGGCGATCCTCAGCGCGCCATGCCGATCACCGCGGCGGCGGCCTTGCGGCCCTCGCCGTCCGCATTGAGGGCGAAGCCCAGGTGGGCGGCCTGCGGGCTGAGCAGACGGGTGTCGCCGCCCTGGCGCAGCCAATCCTCGATGAAGGCCGACACGTCGCCCCGCACCGGCTCCACGCCGCAGCCGCCGCACTGACCGACCAGCGCGTAGACTTCGCCGAACTGCAGCCGGGCGGACCGCGGCATTGCCGACAGAGCCGCCTGCGGGTCGGCATTGGCAACATCACCCACGGCCCGTTCCGCAGCCTGTTGCAGGGTCTCGCTTGCCGCCAGCGGGTCCAGGCCCCGGTCGCGCCGGCGGGCGTTGACGATGTCCAGCGCCGCGTCCTGCGCCGCCGCCGCGGTGACCGGCTCGCCCTGCCCGGCCGCTCCTCCGTCCAGACCGCCGTCGGTGCCGCGCGGCGTGCCGGGGCCGGCGAAGGTCTGCACCGCGTACTGACGGCCGTTCGCCGCGGCGATGGCGAAGCCGTAGCGGTCATACCCGGGTGCCAGGATGGTCTCGCGGTGGCCCTCGCTGTCCATCCAGCCGTCGTGGAACCGCTCGACGTCGTCCGCGGTCGGCTCGGAGGCGCACTGCCGGCACGCGGCGATGTTCTCCGCCACCGCCAGCCAGTGGCTGCCGCCCGCCGCGGTGAAGCGGTCGACCACGTCGCGGCCATCGGGCGAGACATGGGAGAAAAAGTCGTTGCGCAGCATGTCCCGGGCATGGACGCGGGCCGCCTCGGTCAGCGTCGGGTCGAGCGACAGCGGGTCGAGGCCGTGCTCGGCGCGCACCTGGTTGACCAGCGCCAGCGACCGCTCCGCGAGCGCGGTTACGCCATCCTGCGCGGACGACGGGGCCGCGCCCGCCGTCACGCTAATCGCCAGCAGCGCGGCGCTCAGCCTTTGCCACATCCTCCGCCTCCCCTTCGGTCCCGAAGGACGGGCCGCGCCAGGCGCGCGCGTTCTCCGCGATGGCGAACCCGATCAGCAGCCAGAAGCCGCCGACCATGAAGCCGGCGGCCACGTCGCTGGCGTAGTGCACCGCCAGGTAGATGCGCGACAGGCCGACGAGCACGATGACGATCGCCATCCAGTACGTCACCTCGAACCGCGCGCGCAAGGTCGGCAGGTCGCGCGCGATGGCGTACGCCATGAAGCCGTACACGGCCATCGCGCCGGTGGCGTGGCCGCTGGGGAACGACGGCGAGGCCTCGGTCACCGCGGTCAGGAACTCCGGCCGCTCGCGGGCAAAGGCGAACTTGCCGGCCCAGGTCGTCGTCAGCGCGCCGACCACCGTCACCCACAGCGGCAGGATCAACAGCGGCCGGCGGTACGCCCAGAAGCACCCCGATGCCACAACCACCACCGCAATAAGCGCGGCACTGTCGCCGAACGTCGTGAACCACGTGAAAAAGGTCAGCAGCGGCTCCGCCCGCACCGGCTGGAACGCCTGGTTGATGCCGCGGTCGATGACCAGGATCTCCTCGGCTTCCAGCAGTTCCTCGACCAGCCCGCCGAGCAGGAACCCGACATAGAGCGCTGCCGCCGCCAGCAGGGTCAGCGGCAGGCCGGCGAACCGGTGCGGGTCGATACGGGCCGAGAGGGTCGCGATGGTGCGCGGGTGGCGTTCGGCCAGCCGGCTGCGCACCGTGCGGGCATGCCGCCAGGCGCGCGTCCCGGCGATCTCCGCGGGCAGCCGGTACAGCAGCCGGAACGCCAGCCGGACCGCCTGCCACGCCAGGATCCACAGCGCCAGGATGACCAGGACGCCGACGACCAGCACGGGGAGGGTGTGGGTGTAGGACATGACGGGGACGATAACGCGGATCCCCGCCAATCGGTTTCGGATCAGTTTCGGATCGCGGTAGGGACGTGAGTTTCGGGGACACAATACGGATCTCCGTCCGTACGCACGGACGGACGGAGCCGCAGGCCGTTCCCGAGTTAAGTGATGTGTCCCCGCAATTGCGGATTCGGGGAGGCTCAGTGCGCCGGCACCGCCTCTTGCGTCTCGGCCGGGGCGTCGGTGTCCTCGCCGAGCTGGCGGAAGAAGATGATCGCCTCGCCGAGCTCGAAGCCGAGCTTGGTCACGCTGGCCCGGTTGATGACCACGCCGCCGGGCTGCAGGAACATCCAGTCGTCGAAGGTGACCCGCACGGTGCGGCCGCCGACCGGCAGGTCGTACGTGTAGGTCCAGTTGAAGGCGTTGCCGTACGCGGCCCCGGTCGCCTGGCCAACCACGCCGCCGGGTGCGTCGCCTTCGGCGGTGCCCACGTACCGGTGCTCGCCGGCGCGGCGGATGCGCCAGATGCGCTGTTCGGTCTCGCCGTCGGCGTACCGGAAGTCCTCGATCAGGATCAGGGTATCGTCCTCGACGCGTCCTTCTATGTCCACGACGAACTGGCGCTTGACCTGCCCGAACCGGTCCTGGAACAGGCCCCAGGCCCGCGTGCGCCCGTCGAAGTATTCCTCCAGCCGGAAGCGCGGTTCACTGCCCGCGAACTCCTCAACCCGCATTCCGCTACACCCCATCAGCATTGACCCCGCGGCCAACGCCAACGGCATCGCCAAAATTGCCATGACCGCGCGTCGCACCCGGCATCACCTCTTCGCTTTCCTGTCCCGCCCCGGCTTCAAGGCGTTCGCGCACCCCGGCCTGACTGGCCGCCGTGATCGGGTATCCATGCATCAATACGATTGCGATCGATTTGAAGATCACCGGGACCAGCGCGTACAACGCCGCCAGGGCGAACAGGGCGAACGCGCTGTTGTCGGCGCCGTCCTGGAACCCGGCCAGGTCCAGCAGCGGGAACGCGAGGCCGACCGCCAAGGCCAGGGCCAGCTTGGTCGCCATGCCCCACAGCGCGAAGTACACGCCGGTGCGCTGCGTCCCCGACTCCAGCGTGTCCAGGTCGACCACGTCGGCCTGCATCGCCGACGGCAGCACCAGATCGGCGCCCAGGCTCAGGCCGGTCAGCACGCACACCGCGACGAACCACCACACGTCGCCGGCGCCGAGCAGCGGCACCCACACGAACACCGCACAGGCCCACACCATCGCCGCGATCCAGGCGCGGTGCTTGCCCATGCGCCGGCTCAGCGACAGCCACAGCGGCACCGCCGCGATCCCCGATCCGAAGTACACGACCAGCAGCGCGCCGGCCCACTGGCCCGCCTGCAGCACGTTGCCGACGTACAGCAGGAACAGCGTCGCCGGCAGGCCGTTGGCGACGCCGTTGATCAGGTAGGCGACGATCAGCCGGCGGAACGGCGCATTGCGGGCGATCAGGGCGGCGCCGGAGCGCGGGTCGAGCCGGCCGCGGGCGACCACCCGCGGCTCCGGCGTGAAGGCGATCAGCAGCCCGACGCACAGCGGCAGCAGCACGATCACCGCCAGCGCCACGGTGCGCATCGCCGCCCGCCCCTCCTCAGCCGCGGTCAGCCCCAGCGCCGCCGGCAGGGCGAGCGCCAGCAGCGTGCCGGTCAGCACCGCGCCCTCGCGGAAGGCGGTGATGCGGGTGCGTTCGTGATAGTCGCCGGACAGCTCCGCACCCCAGGCGGTCAGCGGCAGGATCATCATGGTCCAGCCGAGGTACAGCGCCAGGCTCCAGCCGAGCAGGTAGCCCGGCCCGACGTCCCCGGCCGGCGCCAGCAGGAACCACACCGCCAGCATGACCAGCGGCGTGCCGGCCAGCACCCAGGTGCGCCGCCGCCCGAGCCGCCAGCGCGTGGCGTCGCTGAGCACCCCGACCACCGGGTCGCTGACCACGTCCCACAGCCGGGCGAGCAGCAGTACCGTGCCGACCAGGGTCAGGCCGAGGCCGAGCTGGTTGGCGTACACGGTGGGCAGGTAGATGTAGACCGGCAGCGTCAGCGCGGCGAGCGGCAGCGCCGGCGCGGCGTACGCGAGCAGGGTGGAGCGGGGATAGGTCTCGGCGGGCATGGGGCGCGGTCCGGACAGGGCCGGCCCGGTGCCGGCGACCTGCGGGTATACGGCGCGCCCGCCCCGCCCGGATCAGTCGCGGCGCAGCGCCACCTGCACCACGTCGATGCGCCCGGTGCGGAACCCGGCGGCGCAGTAGTGCAGGTACTGCTCCCACATGCGCTTGAAGCGCGGGTCGAAGCCCTGCCCCTGGATGTCCGGCCAGGCCGCCTGGAAGCGCCGGTTCCATTCGCGCAGGGTGCGCACGTAGTCGCCGCCGAAGCCGGCCCAGTCGCGCAGGGACAGGCCCGCCCGCTCGATCTGCCGGCGCAGCGCCGACGGCGACGGCAGCATGCCGCCTGGGAATATGTAGCGCTGGATGTAGTCGGCGCCGCGGCGGTAGCGCTCGAAATGGCCGTCGGCGATGGTGATCACCTGCAGCGCGGCGGTGCCGCCCGAGGTCAGCCGCTCGCGCACGGTACGGAAGAACGCCGGCCAGTATGTCTCGCCGACCGCCTCGAACATCTCGATCGAGGCGATCCGGTCGAACCGGCCGTCCACGTCGCGGTAGTCGCGGAGCTGCACGTCGACCCGCTCGGCCAGACCGGCCTCGTGGACGCGGCGGCGGGCGTAGGCGCACTGCGCCTCGCTGATGGTGATGGCGGTCACGTGCGCGCCGACCTCGCCGGCCGCGTACAGGGCAAAACCGCCCCAGCCGCAGCCGATCTCCAGCACCCGGTCGCCCGGCGCCATGCCCAGGCGGCGCGCCAGGGCGGCGTACTTGTTCCGCTGGGCGGCGGCCAGGTCGGCGGCCTCCGGCTCGAACAGCGCCGAGGAGTACGTCATCGTCGGGTCGAGCCAATGCTCGTAGAAGGCGTTGCCCAGGTCGTAGTGGGCGGCGATGTTGCGGCGGGCGCCGCGCCGGTCGTTGCCGCGCAGCAGGTGGGCGGCGCGCTGCAGGGCGCGGAACCAGGGCCGCCCCTGCATGGCCTCGGCCAGCGCCGCCTCGTTCAGCAGGAAGAAGGTGAACAGCGCCTCGGCGTCCGGGCTCGACCAGTCGCCGTCCAGGTAGGCTTCGCAGAAGCCGAGCTTGCCGCCGACCAGGAACCGCCGCGCCAGCCGGTCGCGGTGCACGTGCAGGACGGCGTCGGGGCCGGGCTCGGCGCCGCCGAACCGGCGCAGGCTGCCGTCGGGCAGCGTCACGGCCAGCGTGCCGACGCGCAGCCGTTCGCCCAGAGCCAGGATCAGCCGCATCGGCCGCGACGGCCGGTAGTGTCGTTCCGGATCGGAAGAAAGCAGGGTGGCGAGCATCGCCGGTTGGTCCTCTCTACGCCCGAAAGCCTCCGGGCCTCAGCCGGAAACCTCTTCGGCCGGCGGCGGCGGCCGGCGATGGAAGCGCGCGCCCTTGCGCCACAGCCGCAGCGCCTGCCAGTGGATGGCGGCGATCACCTTGACCGTCATCAGCGGGTGCATGACGAAGGCCCGCGCCAGCGCCCCATCCGTAAGCGGCACCCGCCGGCCCGTCAACGTGGCGATCAGCAGCTCGCCCCCCGGCACGCTCTCGCGGATCGTCACCGACAGCCGCTCGCCCGGTTCGGCCAGGCGGAAGCGGTAGGTCGCGTCCATGCCGATGAACGGGGAGACGTAGAACGCCTTGTCGCAGGCTTGGCCGATCGGCGCGCCGGGCGGATGCCCGGGCGACACCGGCAACAGGTAACCGTGCTGCTGGCCGAAGGTGTTCTTGACCTCGTACAGCATCGCGCGCAACGACCCGTCGGCATGGTGGCAGAAATAGACGGTCAGCGGGTTGAACACATACCCGAATAGGCGCGGGAAGCACAGCACGCCGATCCGCCCGCCGGCCAGGTCGATGCCGCGCGCCGCCAGGGCCCGCTCGATCCACGGCCGGACCGGCGAGCCGTCGCGGCGGCCGTGGTCGCGGTCGTGGAACGAGAACAGGTTGAAGCGGTTGTGCGAGAACAGCCGCAGCCGTGCCGCCTGCGCCGGGATCGCATCCAGGTCCAGCCACAGCGAAAAGACCCGGTAGACGAAGGCGTGCCGGAACGGCCGCAGCCGCTTGTGCCCGACCCGGCCGGGATAGACGGCCGGCGCCGCAGGCAGGTGCGGCCGTACGTCCCGTCCGGCCGGCGCGGCGTCGGCACCGGCCCGGCGCGGCGCCTGCCGCACGGTGCCGATGGCGAACCGGCCCAGGGCTGCCGAAAGTCTCAACGTGCTCCTCCGACGATGGCGGGCGGCTATTCGGCCGCCAGCAGGTCCGGCTGCACCGGCGTGGCGTTGGCCGCCGCCGGCGAGGCCTCGCGGTCCAGCGTCCACGGCCGGCGCGCGCCGAGCGCCTCGGCCACGGCCAGCCCGGCGGCCAGCGCGTCCTCGTGGAAGCCGTAGCCGCAATAGCTGCCGCAGAACCAGGTGCGGCGCCGGCCCTGAATGAACGGAATATCGTGCTGGGCGTTCAGGGCCGCAGCGTCGAATTGCGGATGGTCGTAGGAGAATTCCGCATGGACCCGGTCCGGGTCCGGCTCGCGCAGCGGGTTCAGCGAGACGAACAGCGGCACGCGCTCGTCCAGGTTCTGCAGGCGGTTCATCCAGTAGGTGACGGACACGCCGCCGTCGCGGTCGCGGCCCTCGCGCATATAGTTCCAGCTCGACCACACCGCCCGCCGCCGCGGCATCAGCGCCGGGTCGGCGTGCAGGAGGGTGCGGTTCGGCGTGTAGCGGAACGCGCCGAGCACGGCGCGCTCGGCCGGGTCGGCGTCGCCAAGCAGGCGCAGGGCCTGGTCACCGTGGGTGGCGATCACGACCTCGTCGAAGCGGTCCTCATGCCCGGCGGAATCGCGCACGATCACGCCGTGGGGCCGCCGGTCGACCCGCACGGCGGCGCAGCCGCGGCGGATGCGGCCGGCGAACGGCGCGGTCAGCCGGCGCACGTACTCGCGGCTGCCGCCGGTCACGGTGCGCCACTGCGGCCGGTCGCGCACCCGGAGCAGGCCGTGGTTGTGAAAGAACCGCACGAAGCTGCGCGCCGGAAAGCGCATCATCTCCGCCGAGGTGGTCGACCAGATCGCCGCACCCATCGGCAGCAGGTGGTTGTAGACGAAGCCGTCGCCGAACCCCTGGCCCAGCAGGTAGTCGCCCAGCGTCACCTCGCGGTCCTCGATGCGGTCCAGCAGCGCCGGCGCCTCGCGATAGAAGCGCAGGATGTCGCGGATCATGCGGTAGTGCGACGGCCGCAGCAGGTTGCGCCGCTGGCCGAACAGCCCGCCCAGAGTGCCGCCCGCGTACTCCAGCCGACCGCCGTCGGCGCTGACGGCGAACGACATGGTGCTGGCCTCGGTGGGCACCTCGAGCGCCGCGAACAGCCGGATCAGGTTGGGATAGGTCAGCTCGTTGAACACGATGAACCCGGTGTCGACGGCCACGGTCTCGCCGGGGCGGCGGCCGGGCACCTCGACGGTGTTGGAATGGCCGCCGACGCGGCCGTTCTGCTCGTAGACGTGCAGGTCGCAGTGGCGGTGCAGCAGCCAGGCCGCACCCAGGCCGGCGATCCCGGTGCCGATGACGGCCACCTTCATTGCCGGACTCCGCCGTTGCCGGCGCCGGGGGGGACGACGCTTGGGATCATTGTTCTTGTTCTCCTCTCGCGGCCCGAGGGGTCAGGCCGCCTTGACCTGCTCGAAGGCGGACAGCGCCTCGCGCCGCGCCGCCTTGTGGTCGATCATGGGCTCCGGGTAGGTGTCGCCGAGGCGCACCCCGGCGTCCTTCAGCGTCGCGGCCGGCGCCGCCCACGGTTCATGGATGTGATCGGCGGACAGGCCGCGGAGTTCCGGAACCCAGCGCCGCACGTAGTCGCCGTCGGGGTCGAACTTGCGGCCCTGGAGGACCGGGTTGAACACCCGGAAATAGGGCGCGGCACCGGCGCCGCAACCGGCCACCCACTGCCAGCTCGCCGAGTTGTTGGCCAGGTCGGCATCGACCAGAGTGTCCCAGAACCACGCCTCGCCAGCCTGCCAGGGCTGGAGCAGGTCCTTGACCAGGAACGAGGCCACGATCATGCGCAGCCGGTTGTGCATCCAGCCGATGTGCCAGAGCTGGCGCATGCCGGCGTCGACGATGGGATAGCCGGTTCGGCCCGTCTGCCACGCCCTCAGGCGCTGCCGGTTCTCCGCCCAGGGGAATTCCGAGAAGCGCTCGTTGAGCGGGGAGTCCGGCAGGTGCGGGAAGTGGTAGAGGAGGTGGTAGGAGAACTCCCGCCAGACCAGCTCCTTCAGGAAGGTCTCCGCCTGGTTTTCGCGGCCGGCCAGGTCTCCGGAGTCGATCCGGTGCCCGGTTGCGGACCAGACCTGGCGCGGGCCGATCTCGCCCCAGTGCAGGTGCGGCGACAGGCCGGAGGTGGCGTCCAGGTCGGGCCGGTTGCGGTCGTCCTTGTAGCGGCCGAGCCGCGCGTCCAGGAATGCGCCCAGACGGTCGTGCGCGCCGGCCTCGCCCGGCCGCCACGTTTCGCGCAGGCCGTTGGCCCAGTCCGGCGTCTTCGGCCGCAGCTCCCAGTCGTCCAGGGCGTCGCCGGCGGGCCAGGCCTCCGGCGCCGGCAGCCGCTGCGGGGCGGGCTTCGGGGCGTCGATGTCCGCCCGGTCGCGGCATGCCTTCCAGAACGGCGTGTACACCTTGTACGGGTCGCCGCTCCTGGTCAGCACGGCCCAGGGCTCGAACAGCAGCGACGCGTTGAAGCTGTCGGCGCGGAGGCCGCGCTCCTTGAGCGCCGCCTTCAGCCGCGTGTCGCGATCGATCGCCCACGGCTCGTAGCAGCGGTTCCAGACGACGCGGGCGGCGCCGATTTCCTCGGCCAGCGCGGGGATGACCTCTTCGCCCCGGCCGCGGCGCAGCACGAGGCGCGCCCCGGCCCGGTCCAGACCGCCGGCCAGCGCGGCAAGCGACTGGTGCAGCCACCAGCGGGCCGCACCGCCGGGCGCCCATCGCCCCGGCGTCTCGTCGTCGAGGACGTACACCGGGACGATGGGCGCACCGTCTTCCACGGCCGCGGCCAGTGCCGGATTGTCGGTGAGACGCAGGTCCTGCCGGAACCACACGAGGGTCGGGGCGGCGGTCATCGCGCTCCTTTCCGGTTCGTTCTTTGGGATCACGGCGCTTTAGCGTCCGAAGGTTCTCGACGCGCGGCACAAAAGACAAAGTGAGGTAAATACGATGGTGAGATAGACCCTATCAAACCTGGAACCATATTTCCTTTGCGCGCTCATCACAGCCTCCCTGGAGCGGTTGAACATACGCCCGCATCTGCCCTTTCGTACTGCTCTTACGATGGAAAGCTTGTTCCGGATCACTGGCGATCACGGAAATTTTTCCACCCGCCTTTGCTTGACGGCAAGTGAAGAGGAGCTAGCTGTTGGCGCAGGCCGCAGCGGCTTTTCGCCGGCGGTCGCGTACAACAACAGTGGGAGACGACTAATGATCCGGATTCGCAGCCTCGGCATCGCCGCCGCCGTGTCCGCGCCGCTGGCGTTCGGCACCGTCGCGGCCCAGGCCGCCAACATCGTGGAGACCGCGCAGCAGGCCGGCGACTTCAATACGCTGGTCACGCTCGTCCAGACCGCCGGCCTGGCCGAGGTCCTCAGCGGCGAGGGCCCGTACACGGTGTTCGCGCCGACCGACGCGGCCTTCGCAGCCCTGCCCGAGGAGACGCTGACCGCCCTTCAGCAGCCGGAGAACCGCGACCAGCTCGTCGCGATCCTGACCTATCACGTCGTCCCGGGCGAGGTGCCGTCTTCGGCCGCCGCCGGCACGACCACGGAGCTGGAAACCGTGCAGGGCGACACCCTGATGGTCGACGGCACCGGCGAGCAGATTACGGTCGACGGCGCCACCGTCGTCGCCGCGGACATCATGGCGGACAACGGCATCATCCACGTGATCGACGAAGTGGTGACGCCGGACATGTAACGTCCTGCATGGCCGCAGGGCCTCCCCCGGCTGCGGCCTGCACCGAGGGCCCGGTGCGCCATGCGCGCCGGGCCCTCCTGGTTTTTGACCTGTCCGGTGCCCGGAGGGGTTCCTTGCCCGGCCCGACAGTCCAGCCCGACAGTCCAGCCCGACAGGCCAGCCCGACAGGCCAGCCCGACAGGCCAGCCCGACAGTCCAGCCCGACAGCTCGGACCGAAAGCCCGGACCGGGCCGGCGAGGGGCCGCGGTTCAGCGCCCGGCGCCCGGCCGGCCGGCCGGCCAGCGCGGGTCCGGCGCCAAGGCGCTGCGGGGGAAGGCGTGCAGCCGGCCGCGGGCGATCAGGTGCACGCGCAGGCCCCCGTCGAACAGCCCGGCCAGCGCGGGATCGAGGACGTCGAGCCCGCCCGTGTACGCGCCGAACGCCGGCAGCACCAGCCGGCGGCCATCGCCCGCGAAGCAGGGCGCCGTCACCCGCCGCCCGCGCACCCGCACCGTCGCCTTGGGATGGAAGTGCCCGGACACCTCCCCGGCCGCACCTGGCCGGGCCTCGTGCCGGAACGCCAGCGGTCCGAGCACGAGGTCCGCGCAGACTTCGCCGCCCCACCCGGCGGGCGGGGACGGGTCGTGGTTGCCGGCGATCCACACCCAGCGCCGCTCCCGCGTCAGCCGCGCCAGCCGCGCCCCGTCCTCGGGGGCCAGCCGCCCCGCCGCACCGCCGTCGTGGAACGAGTCCCCGACGCAGACCACCGTTGCCGGCCGCCGGCGCGCGACCAGCTCGGCGAGCCGCGCCAGGGTCGCCGCCGTGTCGTACGGCGGCAGCAGCTGCCCGCGCCGCGCGAAGCCGGAGCCCTTCTCCAGATGCAGGTCCGCCACCGCCAGCAGCCGCCGCTCCGGCCACCACACCGCACCGGACGGGTCGGCCAGCAGAACCGTGCCGTTGACCGCAACCTCCACACCCGCCGCGCACGCCCGGTCCGGCCCGGCCACGGAGTCCGTACGGGCGCTCATGTCAGCAGCCTCTGGCATGCGTCCACCGTGGATACCTATCATTGTGCGCCCCGCCTACCGCAGCTTCGCCACTCAAATCGCCCGCCCCCGCCAGGGCACGACCGCCGGCACCCGGGCGCGGTAGTCGGCGTAGGCTCGCCCGTAGCGGCGCAGCAGGGAGCGTTCCTCGAACCACGTGCCGATGCCCAGGTAGAGCGAACCCCAGACCGCCGTCGCCAGGCTGAACGGGTCGCGTACGTTGCCCCACAGCAGCAGCAGGCCGCCCAGATAGAGCGGGTGGCGGACGTAGCGGTGCAGGCCGTCGACGCGCAGGGGCTCGTCCTCCGGCGCGGTCACGCCGCGGCGGTGGTTGCGCACCTGGGCCAGGCCGCCGAACCGGCCCAGGTCGTAGCCGGTCAGCCCGACCAGCAGGATGACCGCGCCCAGCCCCTGCACGCCGTACAGGGCGAGCCGTACGGGCTCGGGCAGCGCGTACGCCGGCGCGTCGCCGAGCAGCCAGCGGCCGAACAGCCAGACGGCAGCGATGTGCACGACTGCGAACCCGTTGTACGCCAGCCGGTACCATGCCCCGAGCCACGGCCGCAGGCGGTCCTTGACCCGGTCCCGCGCGAGCAGGCTGTGGCCCAGCCCGAAGCTCGCCCAGGCCAGGGCGTACGCCAGGTGGCCCGGCCAGCCGCCGGTCATCGCCGCAGCGCTGCGTGCGCCGCCCCGGCCACCGTGCGTAGCGCCGTCACCGCGCCAGACGGCGGATCGTCGCCGTCGTGCTGTGCCCCGGCGCCAGCCGGGCCAGCACCACGCGGCCGCCGTAGCCCTGCACGAGATCGGCGCCGACCACCTGGTCGACCGTGTAGTCGGCACCCTTGATCAGCACCTCGGGCCGGAACAGGTCGATCAGCCGCAGCGGCGTGTCCTCCCCGAACGGCACGACCAGGTCGACCACCTCCAGCGAGGCGAGCACCGCCGCCCGCGCCGTCTCGTCCTGGACCGGCCGGCCGTCGCCCTTGAGCCGGCGCACCGACGCGTCGGTGTTGAGCCCGACGACCAGGCGGTCGCACGCCGCGCGCGCCTGATGCAGCAGCGACAGGTGGCCGGGGTGGAGCAGGTCGAAGCAGCCGTTGGTGAACCCGACCCGGCGGCCCTCCGCCCGCCAACGCCGGACCCGTTCCAGCGCCGGGGGAGGCTCCAGGACCTTGGCCTCGCCGCGCGCCCAGCGCTGGTGCCGGACCGCGGCGGCCAGATCCTCGGCATGGATCGGCGCCGTGCCGACCCGGCCGACGACAATGCCGCCGGCCAGGTTGGCCAGCCGCGCCGCGTCCGCCAGCGGGCCGCCGGCCGCCAGCGCCGCGGTGATCGTCGCCACCACCGTGTCGCCGGCGCCGGACACGTCGAACACCTCGCGCGCCTCGCCGTGCAGGTGGACCGCGGGGCCGTCGGCCGGCACCACCGACATGCCCTGCTCGCCGCGGGTCGCCACCAGCGCCGCCACGCCCGAGTCGGCCAGCGCCCGACGCGCGGCGCGCTCCACCTGATCGTCGTCGCCGGTCGGCAGACCGGTCGCCTCGGCCAGCTCGCGCCGGTTGGGGGTCAGCACGGCGGCGCCGCGGTAGCGCACGAAGTCACGCCCCTTGGGATCGACCACGACCGGGCGCCCGGCGGCCCGCGCCGCGTCCAGCACCCGGCCGACCAGGGCGGGCGTCAGCACGCCCTTGGCGTAGTCCGACAGCACCACGGCCGCGCACTGCGGCAGCGCCGCCTCCACCGCGGCCAGCAGGCGGTCGGCCGTGGCGTCGGCGATCGTCGCGGTGGTCTCCCGGTCGGCGCGCAGCAGCTGCTGGCTGCCGGCGACGAACCGCGTCTTGATCGTGGTCTGCCGGCCGGGCTCGACCACCAGGCCGTCCGCCGGACCGATGCCGGCGGCGACCAGCTCGGCGACCTGTTCGCCCGCCCGGTCGGCGCCGATCGCCGCGACGAACCGGCAGCCGGCGCCGAGCCCCGCGAGGTTGGCGGCCACGTTGCCGGCCCCGCCCAGCATCGCCGTCTCGCCGCCGACGCGCAGCACCGGGATCGGCGCCTCCGGGGAGATGCGCTCGACCTCGCCATAGATGAAGCGGTCGAGCATGACGTCGCCGATGCACAGCACCGTGACCGTGCCCATCGCCCCGATCAGGGCGCCCAGGTCGCCCGGCTCGTCCATCGCGTCGTCCCCGTTCCGCGGTTCCGCGGTTCCGCCGGTTTAGTGCCCGCTTCGGCGGTGCGCCGCAAGAGGCACCGGGCCGCGGCCGGCCTTCATGTGACGTTAACTGTTTTGCCGTTTCTATGATTGCGATATGGTCCGGAAAAACGCTGGCGGGCGGAACCGGCGGGCCGGTCCGCCGCAACGCCGAGGGACCCCCCGGCCGTGAGCCTTCGCGATCTGCGTTCCGACGTGCTCGTGCGCGAACCCTGGCACAACCAGGAGCGCGCGCTGGCCGACTTTGCCGAGCGCATCGGCAAGCGCCGCAAGGGCCGCATTGCGGTCCAGATCCATCTTTCGCGGCTGCAGTCGCACAACCGGCGCGACCACCACGTCCGCGTCGCGCTGGGCACCTTCGACGAGCTCGTCAAGCAGTTCGAGGGCGAGCTGTTCCACCTGATGAACCACGACATCGTGTTCGCGTGCAAGGACGCGCGGATCGACGACATCGAGCAGGCGGTGATCCGCCTGCGCTACCTGTTCGGCGAGGATCCGCTGACCCGCTATGGCGACGACCACACCGGCGGCGGGTTCTGCACCTGGTTCGTCATGGAGCAGGACTACGACCGGTTCCTGGACATGGCCCGGCGCATGCGCGACCTGGCCGAGGCGCACAAGCGCGACAGCCAGCGCGCCCGGCGCGCCGCCGAGGTGCCGCAGATCGACAAGACGCCGCTGACCCCGGCGCTGCTGGCGCGGGTGGAAGAGCGGCTGATGCAGGCCGACCTGTCGGCCATGCTGCGCAACCAGCCGATCTGCGCAATGACGCGCGATCACCGGCCCGAACCGGTGCTCACCGAGCTGTACGTGTCGATCGACGACCTGGAGGCGGCGCTGGCCCCGGAGGTGGCGCTGCGCAGCGACCCGTGGCTGTTCCGGCGGCTGACCCTGACGCTGGACCGCCGCGTGCTGAACGAGGTCGTGCATCGCAGCGATACCAGCCAGCGCGCGCTCAGCCTGAACCTGAACATCGCGACCCTGCTGTCGGCCGAGTTCCAGCGCTTCGACCAGGCGCTCGGCTTCGGCGTGCGCGACCGGCTGGTGATCGAGCTGCAGAAGGTCGACATCTTCGAGGACATGGGCGCGTACATCTTCGCGCGGGAATACATGCGCGAGCGCGGCTACAAGGTCTGCCTGGACGGCCTGACCCATCTCACCCTGCCGTACATCGACCGCGAACGCCTCGGCCTCGACCTGCTCAAGGTGTACTGGAGCGCCGACCTGGTCTCCGGCATGCGCCCGGACATGCTGACCGACCTGGAGCGCCACGTCCGCGCCTGCGGCCGCGCCCGCGTGATCTTCTGCCGCTGCGACAACGAAGACGCCATCCGCCTGGGCCACGACCTGGGCGTATCGCTGTTCCAGGGGCGCTACGTGGACCGGCTCCTGGCGGACACGCGGGTGGGGTTTTGAAGAAAAAATTGCCAGAAGCCTAACAAGAACGGTTTAACGCCCCAAGTATTTTTAACAAGCGGACTTATATTGCCAAAAATTTCATCCATTGCGATGTGGTGTGGCTGCTTAAATCAGCATTCACATACAGGGCGGAATGGTTGAATACCGCCTCATTTTCGATCGGGCTCGTCATTGTATGTCCAGCGATTTGCAAGGAACTTTGAAATGGCTCCGACAGCAACCCCGCCGAGACAAGCGATAGCGACGCCCGTTGCGCCGATCGTAGCACAGTAAACTGCCGACCCAATCAGAAAACACATAAGAAGAAAGCCGAAAACTTGGCCGCCGATGGCCTGCATCCCTGCCAGCTTCAGGTCCTGTCGCTCCCACCATATGCGATGCTTTTGTTCTTGCTCCGCCATTTCAAGTATGCGATCCGCCGAACCCGGCAGAACCTTATCATAATGTTCGAACATAACGGGCGGCGGCAGGGGCCCCAAGAACGCGCGAGACTGAAGAAGCGCCTTGGAATAATCTTGGATCTCGCTTTCCGGAATGTGTTTGAGAATCTCCTCTGTATCCAAACCTTCGGATTCTGAAGATGCAGCAACGACCGATGATTTCTTGTCGGCGTCGCGTGACCCTGACCCTTGTGGCCGTGGTTCTTTCACTGACGGAACCGCAGGCTGTCGGGCGGATTGTCCCGGACAGCCGACATGGCTTGAGCCATGTCGGCGCCGATCCGCCGCATGTCGTCCTGCCGGGCGTCGCTCCGGTAACGGCGCGGCCGCGCACGCCCGGAGTCGACATTGGACATGCAACTCATGCCCAACAGCACGTGATGCCAAAAGCCCCGTCGAACCGATCGGTAGTTATCTTGAACCCGTCCCCGGGACATGGCGCTTTCCCCGTTCCGAAGGTAGGTGGGCGCTGCGGCGCAAGACGTTCAATAGACCGAATGACTGCATGGATGCCGAATGTACGAGCGTCGACAAGAATTGCGGTTGGTGGAGCCGATGGGGATCGAACCCACGACCTCTAGAGTGCGATTCTAGCGCTCTCCCAGCTGAGCTACGGCCCCACAAAGATGAGCGAACCCCGCGCGCGGCGGGGTGCGGCCGCCAATATGGGCGGCCGGCGGCGGGCTTGTCAAGCGCGCCTCCCGGCGGGCACAAGCGCGTCGCGCACGCGACATCGCGCCCGGAAGGCCGGCGATGCTCATGGCGCGGCGCAACAACCCTGCCGCGCGGCTGGCGTTCCGCCGCCCGATCCCCTATGTAAGGGCTGGCCGGAAGGCCGGCAAGCAGGACCGACGGAAAGGGCCAATGATCATAATCGACCCGCTGATCCGGATCGTTATCGTCGCGCTCGACATATACATCTGGATCGTCATCATCTCGGTTGTCTTGAGCTGGCTGGTGGCGTTCAACGTCATCAACACGCGCAACCAGTTCGTCTACACGATCGGCTCGATGCTCCACCGGCTGACCGAGCCGGCGCTCGGCCGCATCCGGCGGTTCCTGCCCGACCTGGGGGGCATCGACATCTCGCCCATCATCCTGATCCTGCTGATCTATTTCGCGCAGATGGTGCTGGTGAACATCCTGCAATCGCTGCATGGCGGCCCTGTCGTCGTCAACTGACGCCGCCCGGCGCCGCCCGTTCGCCGCCGACCGCGCGGGCGTGCGCGTTGCCGTGCGGGTCGCGCCGCGGGCCTCGCGCACGGCCGTCTCGGGGCTGGCGGCCGAGGCCGACGGCGGCACGGCGGTTAAGGCCGCCGTCACCGCCGCGCCCGAGGGCGGCAGGGCCAACGCCGCGCTGATCAAGCTGCTCGCCGCGGAATGGGGCGTCCCGAAGTCGGCGGTGACGGTGACCGCCGGTGCCGGCGACCGGCGCAAGACGCTGCACGTCGCCGGCGATCCGGAGGCGCTGCTGCCGGCGCTGGAGGCCTGGGCGGCGGGGCTGCCCGGCGCCGGCTGAGGCGGAACCGGCTGTCGGGCCCGCGCACCGGCGGCACAGCGGTCACGACCAGGCTTGCCGCGCCCGGTGCGGACTGTCATTTTCTCGACGCCGTGCGCCCCTGCCGACCGGCCGTCCCGTCCGCTGTGCCGATCATTCCGTCCCGTCCCGTTTCGGGACGGCACAAGAGCCCCACTTGATCCGTCGGAGCGCCCCCTAATTGAGAGGTACTCTATGACTAACGCCATTGATCAGGCGGTTGCCGCGGCTGTTGCAAACGCTAAGGCTGAGTCTGAAGCTGATTTTTCTGCCGCTCAGGCCCCTGCGGGGCGCGCGCCGGCCAAGCCCCTGAGCATAGAAAAAGTAAACATATTATCTGATACGAATAAGAACTATACCTTAAGGCCCTATCAAGTTGATGATTTAATCTTTCATATCAATAATCCGCGCAGTATGAACCTTAGTGATCCCTCTACTGGTAAAACTCCTCCTGTCTGCTGCTACATACAATATCTCTGGGAGTATCAAAACACCAAGACGGCTTGGGTCATGCCCAAGTCGTTGATGCGGAAGAATAAGGCGGAGTTGTTACGATTTACTGATTTCCAAGATGATGATATTGCTATCCTCGACGGTCAGCCTAAGAAGATTGAAGAACTAATCAATAACCCAAAAATTAAGGTCTTCATTCTAACGGCTGATCGGTTTGGGAAGATATGGCAACGTCTTGGGGTCAATGCCATGATCTGTGACGAATTCCATATGTACTATAAAGGCAACGATAGTCAGCGTACTCAGAACATGTACGCAGCTATGAAGAAGATTAAATACTTCCTTGTTATGACGGGCACTCTAATTGATGGTCGCCTGGACTCGGCCTATCCAGCAATTCATGTTATCGAACCAAGGCACTATCCCTCTCACAAAGCATTTCTAAACTACCACGCTGTCTATGATCTGCTCACCGGGAAGATCGTGGGGTGGACCAATCATGATAAGTTGGGTAGAATATTTATGAAGCATGCTGTTCGTCATACAATCAAGGAAGTGTATGGTGATCAGAAGTTTTATATTATCAAAGAACTCTGTGATATGTCTGCTAAGCAGAGGAAGGCATATAAGGAGTTTGAAGAACAAGGTATTATTGAGCTTGAAGAGGCATTTATTACAGGACTTGCCGGCGCTAATGTCATGCGTTGCCGGCAGATCATGGCGCATCCTGAGAAGATTACAATCAAGCGGGAGGATAAGCCGCCAGTTGCTTACTGCATTACTGATGAGACGCCTGGCAAGGATGCGCGACTGCTTATCCATCTGGAAGATCATCTCAATAAGAAAGAGCCACTTCTGATCTTCGCTGCTCTCGTCCCGGAACAGGAGCGGATCGTCAAACTCTGCAAGTCTGCCGGTCTACGTACCGGCCTGATTAATGGGAGTGTGTCGGGTCCAAAACGCGGTGAGCTGGATCAGACGTTTCAAAATGATGAACTGGACGTGCTTGTTGCATCGCCCGCCACGGCATCTGTCGGTTTTAATTGGAACCATGTGAACCACGTCATCTTCGTGAGTCTGGATTATATGGCCTCGAATTTTCGACAGGCTTACCAACGTGCGCTGCGCGGGATTAAGGACACGCCGCTCCAGATCACCGTGCTGGAGTATGAAGACTCAATGGATCAACGAATTTTTGAAATTGTACACCGAAAATCTGCAGATGTCCACAAGATCGATGAATCTTACGGCGTCTTGGAGATTAGTGCATAACTTTAACGGAAAAGAACCTTGAAAGCTCTCCTATCTTGATGTATAATGATTAGAGGTTCGGACGCATGACCGGCACCCTGGCAGAGCTCTGGCTGGCGGCGGCCGTGTTCATCCTCGGCCATTTCGGCATTTCCAGCACGCCCCTGCGCGAGGTGCTGGTGCGCCGGCTCGGCGAGCAGCCGTACAACGGCCTGTTCTCGCTGCTCGCGGTCGCCGCGCTGGCGTGGCTGATCGTGGCGTACAACGCCGCGCCGCCGGGGCCGTGGCTGTGGTCGCTGCCGGCGGTCGGGCCGTACCTGGCGATCGTGGTGCTGCCGCTGGCGGTGCTGCTGCTGGTCGGCGGCGTTTCCCAGCCCAACCCGACCGCCATGGGCGGCGACCACCATCTGGACGATGCCCGACCGGCGCGTGGCACGCTGCGCATCACCCGCCACCCCGTGATGTGGGCCATCGGCCTGTGGGCGCTGACCCACATCGTCGCCAACGGCAGCCTGCGCGACATCGTGTTCTTCGGCAGCTTCGCCGTCCTGGCGCTGGCCGGCACGGTGCTGATCGACGCCAAGCACGGCGCCCGGCACGGCGCATCCTTCGAGCGGTTCGCGGCGGCCACGTCGAACCTGCCATTCCTGGCGATCGCCACCGGCCGGCAGAGCCTGGTCAAAACGCTGCGCGAGCTCGGCCCCGTCCGCCTGGTCGTGGTCGTGGCCCTGTACGGCGCCCTGCTCCACCTGCACACTTGGTTGTTCGGCGTGTCGCCCTATCCACCGGCCTGAGGCGCCGGCGGTGGCCGTGCGCCGCACAGGTGCACGCGCCAAGCCCCCCCTTTTCGCTCTGGAATTATTGCGACTGTGTCGCTATATCAGCGTTTCGCTCCCCCCCCCGCATGAGCGCTTATCCCGTCGTGACGTCCCGTGCCCATCGGCGCGGACCGTGCGCGCGGGTTCGGCATGGCCGAATGAAGACCGAACTGCAACCTGGGAGTGGACATGAGACTGGAGCTCATCAGCCGCCATCCGAAAGGACCGAGCCGGCCGGTACCGCTGCTGTTCGTCCATGGCGCCAATTCCGGCGCCTGGGTCTGGGAGGAGCACTTCCTGCCGTACTTCGCCCGGCACGGCTATGAGGCCCATGCGCTCAGCCTGCGCGGCCACGGCCGCAGCGAGGGCCTCGACATGCTGCCGCTGGCCGGCCTTGCCGACTACGTCGCCGACGTGCACGAGACGGTCATGGCACTGGGCAAGGCGCCGATGCTGATCGGCCACTCCATGGGCGGCATGGTGGTCCAGAAGTACCTGCAGCGCCACGACGCGGCGGGCGCGGTGCTGATGGCGTCGCTGCCGCCCGAAGGGCTGCTGATGACGTCGATCGACATGTTCTTCCGCGACCCCGTCCTGTTCCAGCAGGTCTGCTGGCTGCAGATGGTCGGCCCGTTCATGCCGGCCGCCTACCCGGTGGTGCGCCGCCTGCTGTTCTCCGAGCACATGCCGGAGCACAAGGCGCGCGCCTACTTCCCGCGCTGGCAGGCGGAGTCGACGCGGGTGGTGTTCGACATGCTGGGCATGGACCTGCCGCCGAGCCATGCCGACGGCCGGCCGATCCTGGTGCTGGGGGCGGAGAACGACGCCTTCCTGCCGCCCAACATCGTGCACGGTATGGCCGACCACTTCGGCACGACCGCCACCATCTTTCCGGACATGGCCCACGCCATGATGCTGGAGCCGGACTGGGAGAAGGTCGCCGCGCACATGCTGGACTGGCTGGAGATGGAGTTGAGCGGCTGGGCCCAGGCGGCCTGACAACCGGCCGCCGGTCGGTATTGGACAACCGGCACGCCGTCTGCTAGAGATCGTGCCGTGAAGACGCCGGCACCCCTGGAGGCCGGCGTCGTTTCGTTGGAAAACGAGGAGATCCGCGATGGCCGAAACCATCACCATCGCCGCGGAACGCCGCGACCGGGCCGGCAAGGGGGCAGCCCGGGCAGCGCGGCGGGCGGGGATGATCCCCGCCGTCATCTACGGCGACAAGCAAGCGGCGGTCATGATCAACGTCGACCGCCTGACCATGAACAAGCTGCTCAAGGACCCCGCGTTCACGACGCATCCGCTGCAGCTCGAATACGACGGCACGGCGGAGCTGACGCTGACTCGGGATGTGCAGTACGACCCGGTCACCGACGCCCCGATCCACTTCGACTTCCTGCGCGTCACGGAGACCACGACGATCAACACCGAGGTGCCGGTGCACTTCATCAACGAGGAGCGCTCGCCGGGGCTCAAGCTCGGCGGCGTGCTCAACGTGGTGCGCTACGAGATCGAGGTCGTGTGCCTGGCCAACAGCATCCCCGACCAGATCACGGTGGACCTGACCGGCCGGGAGCTGAACGAGTCGATCCACATCAGCGACGTGACGCTGCCGGAGGGCGTGCGCCCGGCGATCACCGACCGCGACTTCACGGTGGCCACGATCGTCGCGCCGTCGGGGCTCAAGTCCGAGGCCGGCGCGGAAGGCGAAGGCGGCTGATCGCGGCGGGCACCGGTCATGCTGCTGCTCGTCGGCCTCGGCAATCCCGGCGCCCGCTACGCCTACAACCGGCACAACATCGGCTGGATGGCAGTGGACGATGTCGTCCACCGCCATCGTTTCGGGCCGTGGCGCAACAAGTTTCGCGCCCAGGTCGCCGACGGCACGCTGGGCGGGGAGAAGGTGCTGGCCGCCAAGCCGACCACCTTCATGAACGACTCCGGCCACGCGGTCGGCGAGCTGGTGCGGTTCTACAAGCTGGGCCCGGACCGGGTCGTGGTGATTCACGACGACCTCGACCTCGCCCCCGGCAAGTGCCGGGTCAAGCGCGGCGGCGGCGCCGGCGGCCACAACGGCCTGCGCTCGATCGACCGCCACGTCGGCAGCGACTACTGGCGCATCCGGCTCGGCATCGGCCATCCGGGCGACAAGCGCCTGGTGCACGACTACGTCCTGCACGACTTCGCCAAGAGCGACGAGGACTGGCTTGATCCCCTGCTGGAGGCGGTGGCGGAGGCCGCGCCGCTGATCGCCGCGGGCGAGCCGGACCGGTTCATGAGCAAGGTGGCGCTGCTGACCCGCAGCCCGCCGGACGAGCCCGCATGAGACGCCCCCGCGCCGGACGGGTCCGCAATCGTCCGCACCGATCGTCGGGAACGGTGCGGCGTGACGGACCGGGTCTCGCCGGAGTTGACAAGCGGTGCCGATCCGTGGACTTCATCCTGTCATGATCGCAGGTGGCGGCACCGCGCGTGGTCTGCTATGGTCCCCGCTCCCCCGGTGGCATCGCGATCGCCCTCTGTGTCCCGCCGACTGCGCCTGAGACGTCGTGCCGAAATATTATCTCAAACTCTTCGTTATCGGGCGCACGCCGCGATCGCAGTTGGCCATCGCCAACCTGCAATCGCTCATGCGGCATCTGTCCGGCGCGGGGCACGAGTTCGAAGTCATCGACATCCTTGAAAAACCAGAGCTCGCGGAGCAGGAGCGCCTGCTCGCGACGCCGACCCTGATCAAGACCGTGCCGGCCCCGCCGGTCCGCGTCATCGGCGACCTGTCGGACACGCAGGCGGTGGCCGACGCGCTCGGGCTGGAGCTGTCCACCGGCCACGCGAGGGGATCGTCCCATGGATAAGGACAGACACGTGTCCTCGGTCCAGAAGGTCCCGACCGGGATCAACGGCTTTGACGCCATCGCCAACGGCGGGCTGCCGTCGCAACGCACGACGCTGGTGGCGGGCACCGCCGGCAGCGCCAAGACCGTGTTCGCCTGCCAGTTCCTGGCCGAAGGCATCATCCAGTTCGGCGAGACCGGCGTGTTCGTCACCTTCGAGGAGCCGCCGTCCGACATCCGCCGCAACATGCAGGGCTTCAACTGGGACATCGATACCTGGGAGGCCGAGGGCAAATGGGTCTTCGTCGATGCGTCGATCAGCCCGAGCGACCAGGAGATCGCCGCCATCGGCCACTACGACCTGGGCGCCCTGCTGGCCCGCATCGAGCATGCCATCGCCAAGGTCGGCGCCAAGCGCGTGTCCCTGGATTCGCTTGGCGCGATCTTCTCGCGGTTCCAGGACAGCAACATGATTCGCAGCGAGCTGCTGCGCATCGCCATGACGCTGAAGCGCCACAACGTCACCACGGTGATGACGGCGGAGCGCAACCGGGAGTACGGCGACATCGCCCGCTACGGCGTCGAGGAGTTCGTCAGCGACAACGTCGTCATCCTGCGCAACGTGCTGGAGGAGGAGAAGCGCCGGCGCACCATCGAGGTGCTCAAGTTCCGCGGCGCCTATCACCAGAAGGGCGAATACCCGCTGACCATCCTGCCCGGCCAGGGCGTCACCGTAATCCCGCTGTCGGCTATCGAGCTGCGCCAGCGCTCGTCCGAGGTCCGCATCTCCTCCGGAGTCGGGGAGATCGACGAGATGTGCGGCGGCGGCTTCTTCCGCGACTCCATCATCCTGGTGTCGGGCGCCACCGGCACCGGCAAGACGCTGATCGTCACCCACTTCCTGGCCGGCGGCGCCCTCGCCGAGGAGCGCTGCCTGGTGTTCGCGTTCGAGGAGAGCCGCGAGCAGCTGTTCCGCAATGCGATCGGCTGGGGCATCGACTTCGCCGAGATGGAGCGCCAGGGCCGGCTGATGGTCGTGTGCGCCTATCCGGAGGTGATGGGCCTGGAGGACCATCTGGTCTCCATGCGCGCCGCGATCGCCACCTTCAAGCCGAACCGGGTGGCGGTGGACAGCCTGTCGGCGCTGGAGCGCGTGTCCACCGTGCGCGGCTTCCGCGAGTTCGTGATCGGCCTGACCTCGTACATCAAGCACCAGGAGATCGCCGGGCTGTTCACCTCGACGACGCCCACGCTGCTCGGCGGCACCTCGGTGACCGAGGCGCACATCTCGACCATCACCGATTCGATCGTGCTGTTGCGCTATGTCGAGATCGACGGCGAGATGCGCCGGGGCATGACGGTGCTGAAGATGCGCGGCTCGAGGCACGACAAGAACATCCGCGAGTTCTCGATCGACGAGAAGGGCATGCACGTGGGCAAGCCGTTCCGCAACGTCAGCGGCATCCTGGCCGGCAACCCGACGCAGATCTCCGCCGAGGACATCAAGAAGGGCCAGCTCATCCAGCCTGGTTGACCGCATGGCGTATTCGCTCGGTTGGCCGTTCGCGGCCCGTGACCAGGCCTGGCTCGACATCCTGCTGGTTCGCGAGCATGGCGACAGAGAGCTCGAGGACATGCTGCGCCAGGCGGTGCCGGGGCGCGCCTTGCGCGTCCATACCGCCCGCCGCGAAGACCTGGAGGCGCTGCGCCTGCCGCCGATGCCGATCGTGGTCGGCCTGACCTGGGGCAGCGGCGACGACTATCTGGTCGCCCGGCTGCGGCACCGGTTCGATACCGCGCCGCTGATCGCCGTCCTGGGCGACGGCGACATGCCGATCGGCGAGCGTCTGCGCGCCGCCGGCGCCAGCCATTGCCTGACCCGCAGCGAGATGGCCTCGCGCCTGGGCGCCGACCTGATCGACCGGCTGTTCGATCTGCACCAGCGCGACCAGGCGGTCCAGCAGTGGCGGCGTCGCGCCGAGGATGCCCACCAGCGCTTCGCCAGCATGATCGAGACCATGGTCGACGGGCAGCTGATCGTCGACTTCTCCGGCACCGTCCGCTACGCCAACGTGGCCGCCCACGACATGTTCGGCATGGCGCCGGGCGAGCTGGAAGGGTTCACCTTCGGCAGCCCGGTGGCCAACGACGTCGCCGAGATCGACCTGTTGCGCCGCGCCGGCGACCCGATCATCGTCGAGATGCGCGTCTCCGATACGGTCTGGGAGCACGTGCCGATGCGCCTTGCCTCGCTGCGCGACGTGACCCAGCGCAAGCGGGCCGAGCAGGAGATCCAGGATTCCGACCGCATGTCGCGGGCCGTGCTCAACGCCATGGCGGACGGCCTGGTCATCATCAACGACAGCGGCCGGATCGAGACGTTTAACAAGCGCGCCGAGCACATGTTCGGCCTGAGCGCGCAGGATGCCGTCGGCGCCGACGTCAGCATCCTGCTGCCCCAGCGGTTCGCCGGCCAGCACGACCGCGTCATCTCCGATTATCTGCGCCAGGGCGAGGCCCGCCAGGGCCGCAGCACCGTAGACGGCCGGCGCGAGCTGGTCGGCCAGCGCAGCGACGGCTCCACCTTCCCCATGGAGCTGGCCATCACCCGGGTGTGGCGCCACGACTGGAGCGGGCGCGGGCCCAACGAGCGGCTGTTCATCGGCCTGATCCGCGACATCACCCAGCGCCGCCACGCCCAGTCGGCCGTGCTCGCCGCCAAGAGCCAGGCCGAGATGGCCAACCGCGTCAAGGCCGAGTTCCTGGCCAGCATGAGCCAGGAGCTGCGCACGCCGCTGAACGCCATCATCGGCTTTGCGGAAATGATCCGCGACCTGACCGCGGGCCCGGACGACATGGGCCGCTACGCCGGCTACGGCCTGGACATCTACAACAGCGGCCAGCACCTGCTCGACCTGATCAACGGCATCCTGGACATGTCGAAGATCGAGTCGGGCCGCTACGAGCTGAACGAGGAGCACATCCGGGTGCCGGAGGCGGTCGCCGCCTGCCTGGGCCACCTGGGCGAGCGCGCCCGCCAGGGGCAGGTCGATCTGGTCAACGACGTGCCGCCCTCGCTGCCGACGCTGTGGGCCGACCCGCACGCCGTTCGCCAGATCCTGCTCAACCTGATCGGCAACGCGGTCAAGTTCACGCCCGGCGGCGGCAGCGTGCGCATCGCCGCAGCGGTCGAATCGAGCGGGGAGATCGCGGTGCAGATCAGCGACACCGGCATCGGCATGCCGAGGGATTTCCTGGACATCGTCCTGGCTCCGTTCCCCCGCACCGACGCCGACGCCGAGGCGCCCCGCTTCAAGGGCGCCGGGCTGGGCCTGACCATCTCGCGCAATTTCATGGAGCTGCACGGCGGCGCGCTGGCCATCGACAGCGAGGTCGGCACCGGCACGACCGCGGTGGCCCGTTTCCCGGCAGAACGCGTCCGCATCGGATGATCCCGTGCCGGCTCCTTCCCGCATTGCGGGGCGCGCCACAGCACCGCCACGATCTGGTGCACGATCCGGTCGACCGCCGTCCCGGCCCGCGTGCCGGCGGCACCGCGCCCCGCCCCGCGCAGGCGCCGCCGCCGGGCCCTCTCCAGGGAGACCATCCAATGCCGCCTCTGGCAAAGCGACTCAGTCTGGCCCTGTCCGCCCTGCTGATTGCCGCCGGTACCGCCGTCCCCGCCGCGGCGCAGGAGGCGGCGCCGCCGGGCGAAGAGCGCGAGGCCGAAGCGGAGGAGGCGATGGCGACGGACGAGCTGACCCTGCGGCGCGTGCTGCTGTCCACCGGCGGCGTCGGCTATTTCGAGTACGAGGCCCGCGTCGAGGGCGATGCCGCGCTGACGCTGGACGTGCGGCTCGACCAGGTCGACGACGTGCTGAAGAGCGTGGTCGTCTACGACGACACCGGCCGCATCGGCGAGATCAGCCTGCCGGGGCGCGAGCCGCTGACCGACGTGTTCCGCGAGCTGCCGTTCGGCTCCGGCGACCTGACTTCGCCCGTGGCCCTGCTGCGCGCCCTGCGCGGCGCCGAGGTGGTCAGCGTCGGCCCGCGCTCGCTGTCCGGCCGCATCGTCGGCGTCGCCGAGGAGACCGTACAGCTGCCCGACGGCCGCGGCGTGACCACGCACCACCGCGTCACCCTGATGACCGCGGACGGCCTGCGCCAGTTCGTGCTGGAGCAGGCCGACACGATCCGCTTCTCCGACCCGCAGCTCCAGGCGCAGATCGACGAGGCCCTGGCCGCGGTCGCCGAGCTGGGCCGGCGCGATCGGCGCCGCCTGACGGTGCACAGCCTCGGTGAGGGCGTCCGCACCGTGCGCGTCGCCTACGTCGTCGAGGCGCCGCTGTGGAAGACGAGCTACCGCCTGACGCTGCCGCCCGAGGACGGGGGCGATGCCGCCGGCCTGCAGGGCTGGGCGGTGCTGGAGAACCTGAGCGGCGAGGACTGGCAGGACGTCGAGCTGGTGGTCGCGTCCGGCAACCCGGTGACGTTCCGGCAGGCGCTCTACACCGCGTATTACGTGAACCGGCCGGAGGTGCCGGTCGAGGTGCTGGGCCGCGTGCTGCCGCGCGTGGATACCGGCGACGTTCCCGCCGCAGGGCCGGAAGAGCCCGCCCCGGCGCCCGCGCCGCCGGGACGGGCCCGCACCGAGGCGGAAGCGGGTGCGGTGGCCGGCGCCATGCTCGGCGCGATCGTGGCGGACGAGAGCGCCGCGGCGGTGCCCGAGCCGGCCCCCGATCTGGCCCGCGTGACCGCCGCGGCCGGCATGGAGGCCGCCACGCAGGTGCTGTTCCGCCTGCCCGAACCGGTCAGCGTGCGCAGCGGCCATTCGGTGCTGGTGCCGATCATCGGCCGCGAGGTGCCGATCGAGCGGATCGCGCTCTACCAGCCGGACACGCACCCGATCCATCCGCTGGCCTCGGTCCGCCTGACCAACGAGACCGGGACCGGCCTGCCGCCCGGCGTGCTGACCCTGTACGAGCGCGATGCGGAGGGCGGCGTGGCCTTCGTCGGCGACGCCCGTCTGGCGACCCTGCCGGCCGGCGAGGAGCGGCTGATCAGCTATGCCGTCGACCAGCGCGTGCGCATCGACCGGGCCCAGGCCGGCCGCGAGACGATCGCCCGCGGCAGCATCGTCGACGGCGTGCTGCAGCTCACCATGACCCAGCGGCAGGCGACCACGTACACCATCGTCGGCGCCGCCAACGCCGACCGCACGGTCCTGCTGGAGCATCCGCGGCGCCAGGGCTGGGACCTGGTCGAGCCCGCCGCCGACGCGCCGGAGGTGGTCGGCCGGACCGAGGAGGCCTACCGCATCCGCGTGCCGGTGCCGGCCGGCGAGACCGTGACGGTGACGGCGGCGCTGGAGCGGCCGCGCCACGAGCGGCTGCAGCTCACCACCCTGTCGCCCCGGCAGATCGAGTTCTATGCAAGCGCCGACGCCCTGTCGCCGGCGCTGCGCGAGGCGATCCGCGGGCTGGCCCGATACCAGGCCGAGATCAGCGACCGGGAGCGCGTCCTGGAACGGCTGGAGGCGGAGCGCGAGGAGATCGTGCGCGACCAGGGCCGCATCCGCCGCAACCTGGATTCGGTGCCGCGCGACAGCGACCTGTACGAGCGCTATCTGAACACGCTGGCCGAGCAGGAGGACCAGCTCGTGCGCGTCACCCAGCGGATCGAGGAGACCCGCACCGCGCTCGAGGCCGCCCGCCAGGCACTGACGGAGTACGCCCGGAACCTGTCGCGGTAGCCGTAGCCGTAGCCGTCCCGGCAGGCGCGGCGCCCGGAACGCGAAGGCGGGCCGCCCGGCCCGCCGTGGTTTTCGTGCGGCGCCGGCTGGCGACCAGGGTCAGCGGCGCGGCGCGTCCGTCGGCTCGGAAATGCCGGTGACCGCCTTCTTGGCCGCCTCGGCGCCCTCGTCGCCGGCGCGGGCGAGGTCGGCGAGCGCCAGGATGCCGACCATCCGCTTGTCGTGGTTCAGCACCGGCAGCCGGTGCACCTGGTGCTCGGCCATCAGGCGGCCGGCCTCGTCCAGGGACGCGTCCTCGAAGCAGTAGAACACGCCCTCCGACATGCACTGGCGGACGGCCGTCGTGCCCAGGCCCTGCTCCTCGGCGATGGCGCGGACGATGATGTCGCGGTCGGTCACCATGCCGACCAGCCGGTCGTTCTCGCCGACCGGCAGCGCGCCGACCTTGTCGTCGCGCATCTTTTTCGCAGCGTCGCGGATCATGGTGTTCGGGTCGACCAGATCGACCTGCTTGTGCATGACTTCCTGGACCTGCATGGCTTTTCCCTCCCCGTTGCGGGCGGCGGGCCGGAATGGCCCCTGCTCTGCGTGAATGCCCGGTTCCGCGGAATGGTTCCGCAGCGGACAGTGCGACGGCCCGCGGCACGGCCGCGCGGGTGGCGGCCCGGGCCCTCACAGCCCGAACGGAAAGGTGTCCGGCATCGGGCCGCCGGCGGTCACGGCGATGGCGTCGACGGGTGCCGCCTCCAGGCAGCCCAGCGTGCCGTCGCCGTGGCGCACGCGGACGTTCCGGTAGCCGAGCCGCTCCAGCCGCTCCCGCGCGTCGGCGGCGAGCGTGGCGTGGCGCTCGATCGTGTACACCTCGGCCGCCAGCTCGGCCAGGATCGCCGCGGCGTAGCCGGACCCGGTGCCCACCTCCAGCACGCGGTCCGGCGGCAGGATCCGGGCCGCCTCCGCCATGGCCGCGACGACGTAGGGCTGCGAGATGGTCTGGCCGTGGGCGATCGGCAGCGCCGTGTCGGAATGGGCGAACTCGGCCAGCTCGTCGGTCACGAACAGGTCGCGCGGCACCCTGTGCATCGCCGCCAGCACCGGCGGGTCGGCCACGCCGCGCGCCGCGACCTGCCCCTGGACCATCCGTTCGCGCGCCTGCCCGGTATCGTCCATGACCGGCTCCTGTCGAGTCTGCTGAACATACGGACGAGTCAACAGTGCCTGCGAGAATGCCGTTCCGGGATGAGGGCTTCCCGCGGCTCCGGCCGGACACGGAAAAAGCGCAGCTCCGAGGCGACCCCGCTACGCCATGCCGGCCAGCACGCCGAGGACCCGGTCCGGCGTGATCGGCAGCTCGGGGAAGCGCCGGCCGGTGGCGTCGCACACGGCGTTGGCGACCGCCGCCGCGGCCCCGACCGTGGTCAGCTCGGCCAGACCCTTGGCGCCCAGCGGGTTGACGTGCGGGTCCTCCTCCTCGAGGAACAGCACGTCGATGGCCGGCACGTCGGCCGCCGTCGGGACCAGATACTCGGCCAGCCCCGGATTGACGATGCGGCCGGCGCGGTGGTCCAGCGCCTGCGCCTCCATCAGCGCCATGCCGGCCCCCATGGTCATGCCGCCCAGGGCCTGGCTGCGCGCCAGCAGCGGGTTGACGATGCGGCCGGCGGCAAAGGTGCCGGCCAGGCGCACCACCCGCACCTCGCCCAGCGCGCGGTCGACGCGCACCTCGGCGAAGTGGGCGCCGTAGGCCATCATGCCGTACTCGCGGGCCGCGGCGCCGGGGGCGCTGTCGGCGGCCTCCTCGAAGCCCTCCTCGGCGAACCGCTCCAGCAGCGTCTCCGGGTCGTTGGCACCGCCGCCCCCGGCCAGCCCGACCAGCTTGCGGCGCAGCTTGTCGCAGGCGGCGTGCACGGCCGACCCGGTGCTGGCCAGCGTCGAGGAGCCGCCGTGCACCGACGCGAACGGCAGGTCGGAGTCGCCGATGCGCACCGCGATCCGCGCCGTCGGCACGCCCAGCACGTCGGCGGCGACCTGGATCAGGGCCGTATAGGTGCCCGGCCCCATGTCGCTGGCCGCGGTGCGTACCTCGACGACGCCGTCGGGCCTGAGCCGCGCCGCTGCGGAGGACGGGCCGCGGTAGACCGGGTGCATCGCCGCGGCCATGCCCTGGCCGTAGACGAACGGCCCGTCCGCGCGGCGCCGGGCGCCGGGAGGGCCGGCGCGCCAGCCGAACGCCTCGGCGCCGCGGCGCAGGCAGGCCTCGAAGCCGGTGCTGGACCAGGGCTTGCCGGTGAGCGGGTCGGCCTCCGGCACGTTGTGCCGGCGCAACTCGACCGGGTCCATGTCCAGCCGCTCGGCGAGCAGGTCGAGGGCGCTTTCCAAGGCGAAGGCGCCGGAGGTCAGGCCGGGCGCGCGCATGTTGGCCGGCGTCGGCAGGTCGAGCCGGACCACCCGGTAGTGCGCCTCCAGGTTCGGGCAGGCGTACAGCCCCTTGGTCACGCCGAGCAGGCTCTCGGTGTACTCCTCGTACGGCGAGGTGTTCTGCCAGCCCTCGTGGCGCACGGCGACCAGTCGCCCCGCCTTGGTGGCGCCGATCGCCACCCGCTGCATCGTCCAGGGGCGGTGGCCCACCACGGTGAACACCTGGTCGCGCGTCAGCTCCAGGCGCACCGGCGCCCCAACGTCGCGCGCCGCCATCGCGGCGATGACCACGTGCGGCCAGACGCGCAGGGCCGAGCCGAAGGCGCCGCCGATGTACGGGCAGACCACGTGCACGTCCTCCGGCGGGATGCCGAAGGCGAGCGCCAGCGCCGTGCGGTCGTTCGACACCCACTGGGTCTTGTCGTACAGGGTCAGGCGGCCGTCGTCCCAGCGCGCCAGGGTGGCGTGCGGCTCGATCGCGCAGGCGTGCTCGGCGGCGATCAGGCTGTCCTGCTCGATGCGCACGTCGGCGTCCTCCAGGGCCGCCGGGTCGCCCCGCCGGTCATCGACGCCGGTCTTCCCCAGCGCCTTTTCCGGCGGGAACGCCGTCTCCAGCGCGGCGACCAGGTCGGTGGCGTGCGGCTCGGGCGCGTAGTGCACCTCGACCTGCGCGGCCGCCCACAGCGCCTGCTCCCGGGTCTCGGCAACCACCACGGCGACCGGCTGGCCGCTAAAGCGCACCCGGTCGTCCTGGAGCGGGTGCAGGGCGTGGCCGGCCTTCGGGTCGACGATCGGCCGCCGCTCCGGCTCGTTGAACGGCAGCCTGGGCGCAGTGCGGTGGTCGAGCACCGCGCGCACCCCCTCGGCCGCCTGCGCCGCCTCGGTCTCGATGCCGGTGATGCGGCCGCGGGCGATCGTGCTGACGACCAGGGCGGCGTGCAGCAGGCCGTCCGCCGGGAAATCGGCAGCGAAAAGGGCCGCGCCGGTGACCTTGTCGCGGGCATCGATCCGGGGCAGCGGTTCGCCGAGCGCGCTCATGCCAGGCCTCCCGCGCGGTGCAGGGCACGCGTCACGACCGCGCGCGCCAGGTCGATCTTGTAGGCGTTGCCGTCGGTCGGCTGCGCGCCCTCCACGGCCCGCGCCGCCGCCTCGGCGATCGTCTCGCGGGTCAGCGGCCGGCCGGTCAGCGCCGCTTCGGCCGCCTCCGCCCGCCACGGCACGGTGGCGACGCCGCCGAGCGCGATACGCACCGAAGCGACCGCGCCGTCGGCCATCTCCAGCACCACCGCCGCCGAGGCCAGCGCGAAGTCGAACGCCGCCCGCTCCCGCGCCTTGACGTACGCCGAGCGCGCCCCGGCCGGCAGCGGCGGCACGATCACAGCGGTGACGATCTCGTCGGCGGCCAGCCCGGTCTCGCGCTGCGGCGCGTCGCCCGGGGTGCGGTACAGCTCGCGCAGCGGCAGCAGGGTCTCGCCGTCGCCGCCGAACAGGTCGACGCCGGCGTCGCAGGCGACCAGGGCGACCGCCGGGTCGGACGGGTGCACCGCGATGCAGTGCGGGCTCGTCCCCAGCACGGCATGGCGCCGGCTGTCGCCGCCGAGCGCCGCGCAGCCGCTGCCGGGCGCGCGCTTGTTGCAGGCGAACGCCGGGTCGCGGAAATACGGGCAGCGGGTCCGCTGCAGCAGGTTGCCGGCGACGGTGCCCATGTGACGGAGCTGCACCGAGGCGGTCTCGCGCAGCGCCTCGACCAGCACCGGGCAGCGCGCCGCCACCGCCGGCGACTGCAGCACGTCCTCGAGCCGCGTCAGCGCGCCCAGGCGCAGGCCGCCCTTGGCCGTCTCGTCGATGCCCCGGAACCCGATCCCGCCGAGGTCGATCAGCCGCTCCGGCTGTTCGACGTGATCCTTCATGAGGTCGAGGAGCGCGGTGCCGCCGGCGATGTAGCTGGCCCCGGCCCCGCCCAGGCGCGCCGCCTCCGGCAGCGCGCGCGGCCTGAAGTATTCGAACGGCCTCACAGATAATCCCCGCGGTCGACCGCCGCGATCGCGGCGGCGATGTTGCGGTAGGCGCCGCAGCGGCACAGCGTGCCGCTCATGTAGGCGCGGGCTTCGGCGTCGTCGGCCGCCGCACCGGTCTCGACGCAGGTGATCGCGGTCAGGATCTGGCCCGGCGTGCAGAACCCGCACTGCAGGGCGTCGTGGTCGATGAAGGCACGCTGCATGGCGTCGAGCTCGCCGTCCCCACCCAGACCCTCGCCCAGGCCCTCAACGGTGGTGACCTCGGACCCGTCGTGCATCACCGCCAGGGTCAGGCAGGCGTACACCGGGCGCCCGTCGAGCAGGACCGTGCAGGCGCCGCAGGCGCCGTGGTCGCAGCCGCGCTTGGCCCCGGTCAGGCCGAAGTCGTCGCGCAGCACGTCGAGCAGGGTGCGCCGCGGGTCCAGGCTCAGCGAGCGGTCCTCGCCGTTGACCCGCAGGGTGATGTCGGGGCGCTCCGACTGCGGCGGCACCTCGGGCGCGCCGGGCACGACCGCGTCGTCAGGCACAGGAGGGATGTCGTCGATCGGGTCCATGGTCCTTCCCCGCCGGCGCCGACGGGACCCGCGGCGCCTGCCGTCGCTTTCACCACGGGAGGCTCAACGCGGGCCGGACGGCCTTGTTCCCGAAGCCGGCCGCGGACACGCCGTACGTCTGGCATGCTGCGGCGCAACCTGATACAAGCGGACCATGGATGCCGCCCCTGCCGATCCCGGTCCGTCCGATGCCGCCGCGCGCCGCGCCTCCGTCGAGCGCGCCACGGCGGAGACGCGCATCGCCGCCACCGTGGACCTGGACGGCACCGGCGCGTACGAGATCGCCACCGGCATCGGGTTCCTCGACCACATGCTGGCGCAGCTCGCCCGGCACGCGCTGATCGACGTGACCCTGAAGGCCGAGGGCGACCTGCACATCGACTTCCACCACACCACCGAGGACAGCGGCATCGTGCTGGGCCAGGCGCTGGCCCGCGCGCTGGGCGACCGGCGCGGCATCGCCCGCTTCGGCGAGGCCACCGTGCCCATGGACGAGACCCTGAGCCGGGTCGCCATCGACGTGTCCGGCCGGCCGTACCTGGTCTGGAGGGTCGAGTTCACGCGCGACAAGCTGGGCGACATGGACACCGAGCTGTTCCGCGAGTGGTTCCAGGCCTTCGCCCAGGCCGCCGGCCTGACCCTGCACGTCGAAAACCTGTACGGGATCAACAATCACCATATCATCGAGAGCTGCTTCAAGGCGCTGGCCCGCGCGCTGCGCGCCGCCGTGGCGCACGACCCGCGCCAGGCCGGGGCGGTTCCGTCCACCAAGGGCATGCTCGGCGGCTGATCCCGCCATCACGGAGACGCGCGCGACATGACCGTCGCCATCATCGACTACGGCTCCGGCAACCTGCGCTCCGCCGCCAAGGCGTTCGAGCGGTCCGCCCGCGAGATGGGCCGCGGCGAGACGGTCGAGGTGACCGGCGACGCCGAGCGGGTGCGCCGCGCCGACCGCATCGTGCTGCCCGGCGTCGGCGCGTTCGGCGACTGCAAGGCCGGGCTGGCCGGCCTGCCCGGCATGATCGAGGCGCTGGACGAGGCGGTGATCCGCGGCGGCCGGCCGTTCCTGGGCATTTGCGTCGGCATGCAGCTGATGGCCACGGTCGGCCACGAGCACGGGTCGCACCCCGGCCTCGGCTGGATCGCCGGGGAGGTCGTGCCGATCGTGCCCGAGGACCCGGCGTACAAGGTGCCGCACATGGGCTGGAACGACCTGTCGGTGCGCGATGCCGGCCATCCGGTGCTGGCCGGCCTGGCCGGCGGCGAGGCCGACGGCGTGCACACCTACTTCGTGCACAGCTACAGGTTCGAGGTGGAAGGCGCCGACGACCTGCTCGCCACGGTCGACTACGGCGGCCCGGTCGCGGCGGCGGTCGGACGGGACAATCTGGTCGGCACCCAGTTCCACCCCGAGAAGAGCCAGGCCGCCGGCCTGCGGCTGATCGCCAACTTCCTCGCGTGGACGCCGTGACCGAAGCCCCGCCCGAGCCCCCCGCCCTGTCGCCGATCGCCGCCGTCGAGGTCCTCGAGGAGTTCCGCGGCGCCGACCTGCACGACCTGAGCGACGCCGCCGACCTGGCCATCAAGGAGGGCGGCGGCTTCGGCTGGGTCAATCCGCCGCCGCGCGACACCATGGAGCGGTACTGGCACGGCGTGCTGGCGGTCCCGGGGCGGTCGCTGTTCGTCGGCCGCCTGGACGGCGTGATCGCCGGTTCGGTCCAGCTCGTGCGCCCGTCCCGGAACAACGAGGCGCGCTCTTTCGCGGCCTACCTGACCACCCACTTCGTGGCGCCGTGGGCACGCGGCCACGGCTTGGCGCGGCTGCTGGTCGAGGCGGTCGAGGCGGAGGCGCGGGCCGGCGGCTTCGAGCTGCTGCAGCTGCACGTGCGCGCAACGCAGGAGGCCGCCATCCGGCTCTACGAATCGCTGGGCTACGTGTACTGGGGCACCAATCCCTTCTATGCGCGGGTCCACGGCCGGACGATTGCCGGCCGGTACTACTACAAGCTTTTGAGCGACCCGACGGCGCCGGCGGAGGACCCGTTCCGATGATCCTGTATCCGGCCATCGACCTGAAGGACGGCGCCTGCGTGCGCCTGGTGCGCGGCGACATGAACGAGGTGACGGTGTTCAACACCGACCCGGCCGAGCAGGCGCGCCGGTTCGTCGACCAGGGCTTCCGGTGGATCCACGTGGTCGACCTGAACGGCGCCCGCACCGGCCAGCCGGTCAATACCGATGCGGTCGTGGCGATCCTCGACGCCGTGGACATCCCGATCCAGCTCGGCGGCGGCATCCGCTCGTTGGGCCTGATCGAGCACTGGCTGGCGCGCGGCGTGCGCCGCGTCGTGCTGGGCACCGCCGCGCTGCGCGACCCGGGGCTGGTGCGCAAGGCCTGCAAGAGCTATCCGGGCCAGATCGCCGTGGGCATCGACGCGCGCGAAGGCTATGTGGCGGTCGAGGGCTGGTCGGAGACGAGTACCGTGCGGGCGCTCGACCTGGCGCTCAAGTTCGAGGACTGCGGGGCCGCCGCAATCATCTACACCGACATCAACCGCGACGGCGCCATGGGCGGCCTCAACATCGACGCGACCGCGGACCTGGCCTTCGCCCTGACCACGCCGGTGATCGCCTCGGGCGGCGTGTCCTCGATCCAGGACCTGGCGGCGCTGAAGAAGGAGGAGACGTCGGGCATCGACGGCGTCATCGTCGGCCGCGCGCTCTATGACGGGCGCATCGACCCGAAGCAGGCGCTGGGCGTGCTCGCCGGCACCGCCAAGGCGCCGACCTCGCCGCCGCGGCCGGAAAAGGGCGTGTGATGCTGAAGATGCGGGTGATCCCCTGCCTGGACGTGAAGGACGGCCGCGTGGTCAAGGGCGTCAACTTCGTCGATCTGATCGACGCCGGCGATCCGGTCGCGCAGGCGCGCGTCTACGACGCCGCCGGGGCCGACGAGCTGTGCTTCCTCGACATCACCGCGTCCAGCGACGAGCGCGCCATCCTGTACGACGTGGTGCGGCGCACCGCCGAGCAGGTGTTCATGCCGCTGACCGTCGGCGGCGGCGTGCGCACCATCGACGACATCCGCAGGCTGCTGCTGGCCGGCGCCGACAAGGTGTCGATCAACACCGCCGCCGTGCACCGGCCCGAGTTCGTCGGCGAGGGCGCGGAGAAGTTCGGCACCCAGTGCATCGTCGTGGCGATCGACGCCAAGGCCACCGGCCCCGGCCGCTGGGAGGTATTCACCCACGGCGGGCGGCGGCCGACCGGCATCGACGCCGTCCAGTGGGCCCGGCGCATGGCCGACCTGGGCGCTGGCGAGATCCTGCTCACCTCCATGGACCGCGACGGCACCAAGGCCGGCTTCGACATCGCGCTCACCCGCGCGGTGGCCGATGCGGTGCCGGTGCCGGTGATCGCCTCGGGCGGCGTCGGCACGCTGGAGCACATGGTGGAGGGCATCCGCGACGGCCACGCCACCGCGGTGCTGGCCGCCTCGATCTTCCACTTCGGGACCTATTCCATCGCCGAGGCGAAGCAGGCCATGGCCGCCGCCGGCATCCCCATGCGGTTGAGCTGAGATGAGCGACCAGACGCCAGAGACCGGCACCGCCGGAACCGACGCCGTCGACGCCCGCGTGCTGGAGCGGCTGTTCACCGTGATCGCCTCGCGCAAGGGCGGCGACCCGGAGACGAGCTACACCGCCAAGCTGTTCGCCCGCGGCACGCCCAAGATCGCCCAGAAGCTGGGCGAGGAGGCGGTGGAGACGGTGATCGCGGCGATGGGGGGCGAACGCCGGGAGCTGGCCCAGGAGAGTGCCGACCTGCTCTACCACCTGCTCGTCCTGTGGGCCGACGCGGGGTTGTCCCCGGCGCTCGTCTGGGAGGCCCTGGCCGCCCGCGAGGGCCGCAGCGGCCTCGACGAGAAGAAGGCCCGCAAATAGCGGGAGTTCCGGCCTCCGTCGCAGGTCGGCCGGAGCGCAGCGACGCCCGACGGGCGATGCCGCAAACAGCGAGGACGGTCCCGCCGCAATCCGCGAGCGTGGTCATGGATCCGCAGCGCCGGGGGTGCGTCAACACCGGCGTGCACCGTTGCGCCGCCGTGCGTCGGGCGTCGCTTCGCTCCGGCCGACCTACGCCTGAAGCCGCCATCCCTGGAATTAAGTGATGTGTCCCCGCAATTGCCGATGCTGCGGAACACGGGCGGCACTGCGCCGTTGAAGGGCGGATCCCCCGCAGGGAACCGCCCGCACGGAGACGGCCGATGAACCAGAAATTCCCGCCGCAGCACCAGCCGCGCCAGCCGGGCCGGGAGCACATGATGGACCCGCAGCCCGAGGTCATCCGCAGCGACTACCGCGGCAGCGGCAAGCTCCAGGACAAGGTCGCGATCGTCACCGGCGGCGACAGCGGCATCGGCCGCGCCGTGGCCGTGCACTTCGCGCGGGAAGGCGCCGAGGTCGCCGTCGCGTACCTCGAGGAAGAGACGGACGCCCGGCGCACGCAGGACCTGGTCGAGGCCGAGGGCCGGCGCTGCCTGCTGTTCAAGGCCGACCTGGGCGCGGAGCCGGCCTGCCGGCGGCTGACCGACGAGACGCTGGACGCCTTCGGCCGCATCGACGTGCTGGTCAACAACGGCGCCGAGCAGCACCCGGTCGAGGCGCTGGAGGACATCACGCCGGAGCTCTGGAACCGGGTCTTCGACACCAACATCCACGCCTATTTCTATCTGACCCGCGCCGTGGTCCCGCACCTGCGCGACGGCTCGACCATCATCAACACGACCTCGGTCAACGCGTACAAGGGCAACGCGCACCTGATCGCGTATTCCTCCACCAAGGGCGCGATCGTCGCGTTCACCCGGTCGATCGCCCTGAACCTGGTCGGGCGCGGCATCCGCGTGAACGGCGTGGCCCCCGGCCCGGTCTGGACCCCGCTGATTCCGGCCACGGCGCCGGCGGAGGCGGTCGCGGGGTTCGGCGGGCAGGTGCCCATGGACCGTGCCGGCCAGCCGTCGGAGATCGCGCCGTCCTACGTGTTTTTGGCCTGCGCCGACAGCTCGTACATGACCGGCCAGGTGCTGCATCCCAACGGCGGGTACATCGTCGGGGGGTGAGCGACGGGCGGTACGGCCTCGTCCGGGGACTCGCACGAACGGAAACCCTCATGCAAAGGACGCAACCCCATGCCGGACACCGACAAGAAGCATCGGGAGACCGCGCCGGAGTCCGTTCCGGGCAAGACCGGGCGCGCGAAGGATACCACCAAGGCCGAGGCAGCAGCGGCGCAGGCTGCCGGCACCGGCGACGCGCCGGCCGGCGCACAGACGGTCGAAAGCGCCACCCGCGCCGGCGAGGGCGTCACCAGGGCCGGCCGGGACCAGTCCGAACGGGCGGTCGGTATCGGCGCCAAAGACCCGGAGGTCGAGACCGAGGCCGCCAAGGACCGGGCCGAAGCCGTCCGCGAAAGGGCGGAACCGTCAGACGAGAAATAGGGTACCTGCGGCGGCGTGCGCGCCATCCACGCCCCCGCACGCCATCAGCATAACGGGTTCGTCATCGGATATCGCCAATGCTGCAGTAGCCAAACGGAAGGGTCTGTAGTTTGCCAGACCTAGGAGGTCTCCGCAGGCCCATTCCAAGGGTTGACAAGCACAATTCCAGCTCTTTCGAAATCCTTCGTGTTTCGTGTCGCCATCGTTAAACCGCGGCGTTCTGCCGTAGCCGCGAGCAGCGTATCCATGGTCGGCAGCGGCACGCCAACCGCCATGGCGCGCGCCATGATTATGCCCCACGTCTCTGCCGTCGTGCGGTCCACGTCAAAAATGCGGCCTGCAAACCGGTCAGCAAGATCGACTTCCATCCAGCGATACAGCCATCTTCGCCGCCGTCCATCCGGCATCCGTTCAATGCCGTGACGCAGCTCCGCAAAGGTCAGCACGCTCAAAAAAAGGCAATCCTCTTCTATCGACCGGATCCACGCCGCGACAGCCTCATTTGGAGCCGGCTTGATCAGTTCCGAAACGACATTGGTATCGAGAAGACAGCTCACAGCTCGATGTCGCGCGGGCGATCATGAATGCGCTCGATCCGGACGCCTTCCTCGCGCAGGGGCGAACTGGCAAAGAAATCGACCAGATCGCCCTGCCGCCGGGTCTTCCGATCCCATTGATCCGCTGCGACAACGACCACGGCCGGCTTGCCCTTGCGGGTGACGACCTGCGGGCCGTCGCTGAGCGCCTTGTCCACCAGTTCACTAAAGTGCGCCCGCGCGTCGCGCAGCCCCCAGGTGCGCGCCGGCTCCGAAACCTTGTGCTCCATTGCGATATCTCCGCCTTCCTCGCCGCCATGACCATACCATGAACTGGCGCCATTTCAGCCCACTACAAATAATAAAGTGGCGGTCGGCCGAGCCTGCCCGTTGAGGTGGCTCCCCCCGTACTTCGGGAGGATCGGCCGAACGCCGATCCCCCCGACCGCCGTTCAGAGCCGGATCTCGGCGCCCAGCGCCTTCATGATCTGGGCGATCCAGGCGGGATGCGCCGGCCAGGCCGGGGCCGTGATGAAAATCCCGTCGGTGACCGCCTCGGTCACGGGGATGTCGGCGAACTCGGCGTTCGCCAGGCGCACCTCGGGCGCGCAGGCCGGATAGGCGGAGATCTTCTTGCCGCCGATCACGTTGGCGGCGGCGATGATCTGGGCGCCGTGGCAGAGCGCGGCGATCGGCTTCAACTGTTCGGCGAACGCCCGGACCAGGTCGAGCACGCGGTCGTTCAGGCGCAGATACTCCGGCGCCCGGCCGCCGGGGATGATCAGCGCGTCGTAGTCCGCGGCCGAGGCCTCGTCGAACGAGGCCGTGACCGGAAAGTTGTGCCCGCGCTTCTCCGAATAGGTCTGCTCGGCCCCGAAGTCGTGCACCGCGGTCGCCACGGTGTCGCCCGGCCGCTTGCCGGGGCAGACGGTGTCCACTTGATAACCGACGGCGAGCAGCGCCTGATAGGGCACCATCGCCTCGTAATCCTCGACGAAGTCGCCGACCAGCATCAGCAGGCGCTTGGTCATGGCTGTCTCTCCCTGAAACGGTGTTGCCTCGTGACGGGGCCGCCGGACGTCCGGACCGGCGCCGATACGTCCCACATGCCAGGCCGGCGCACCCGGCTTCAAGGGCGAACGCACGGGATCGCCGGCCGGTTGACAGGGGCCGCGGCCCGCTCGAAGCTCGCAACCCGACGCGCGACGCGAACACAGGCAGGCGAGCGAGGGACGGACCAGACCATGGCCTACGACCAGGACAACATCTTCGCCAAGATCATCCGCGGCGAGATCCCCTGCAACAAGGTGTACGAGGACGACCACGTGCTGGCCTTCCACGACATCCAGCCCCAGGCCCCGGTGCACGTGCTCGTGGTGCCGAAAGGCCGATACGTGTCCATGGACGACCTCTCGGCCAATGGCTCGGACGAGGAGATCGGCGCGCTGTTCCGTGCCGTCGGCACGGTCGCGCGGCAGGTCGGCGTGTCCGAAGGCGGCTACCGCATCCTGGTCAACAACGGCGCCAACGCCCACCAGGAGGTGCCGCATCTGCACATCCACATCTTCGGCGGGCGCCGGCTTGGCCCGATGCTGGCGCGCAGCGGCTGACGGGGCCCGCGCGGCCCGCCGCAGGGTGGTCCCGTGACCGACGCTCCCGGCCCGGACGCCGAGGCCGGCGCCGCGGCGGCGCGCGATGCACCGGGGCGCCGGCGCCGCTTCGGCCGGCTGCCCATCGCCCCCGCCCTGGCCGCGTGCATCGGGCTGCTGGTCACCGCTGCGGCGCTGGCGGCGGCCGTGCCGGGCTTCCTGGCCAGCCGCGACAACACCCTGGAGCTGATCGGGGACCTGGCCGAGGCGGAGATCGGGCTGGCGGAGGCGCGGCTGCGCGACCACCTGGACCCGGCGGCAACCCAGCTCGAGTTCCTCGCGCAACTGCTCGCCGACCGCGGCATCGATCCGCACGACACCGACCGCCTGTACCCGATCCTCGCCGGCGCGCTGGCCGCGACGCCGCAGATCGTCATGATCGTCTATGTCGACACCGACTGGCGCATGCTCGGCATCGTGCGCAGCGCCGGGCGGGTCGAACCTTTCGAAAGGCGCGCCGACGGCCGCGACGGCGTCGCGGAGGCCCTGGCCCGCCTGGCGCAGGATGCCACGCCGTACTGGGGCGAGGTGGTGTTCCTGGACGGCCTGGGCATCAGCGCCGTCAACCGGCGCCACCCGGTGCACCGCGACGACCGGCTGCACGGCATGCTGGTCGCCGCGGTGACCACGCGGGAGCTGTCGCGGTTCCTGCGGGAGCTGACGGACCCGGCGCTCCGGGACACGCCGTTCATCCTGTTCGGGCGCAGCGGCTTGCTGGCCCACCCGAACCTGCCCGAGACCATCCCGGGGCTGTCGGACGTGCAGCCGCTGCCGCCCGTCGGCGCCGCCGGCGACGAGGTCCTGTCGCTGGTCTGGGAGCACGGCGAGGCGGCGCCGTTCGATGCCGAACGGCTGCGCGCCCGGATCGTGGAGATCGACGACGGCGAGCGCCTGGTCCTGTACACCGAGGTGCCCGGTTACACGGCCGAACCGCTGGTGCTCGGCATCCACTATCCGCTGTCGGTGCTCGACGCGCCGTTCCAACGGATCCTGCACTCGGGCGTCATCGCGCTGGCGGCGCTGGTCGTCGCCGTGGCCGGCGGCATCGTGCTCGGCCACCGGCTGGCGCGGCCGATCCGGCGGCTGGCCCGCAGCGCGGCGCGCATCGGCGGCGAGCTGGATTTCGCCGCGGTGCCCGACCTGCCGGGCAGCGTGTTCGCCGAGCTGGACGACCAGGCGCACGCGTTCAACCGCATGCTGCACGGCCTGCGCTGGCTGGAGACCTACGTGCCCCGGCAGCTCGCCCGCCGCCTGGTGGCACGCGGCGCGGCGGGAGGGTTCGAATCGGTCGAGCGCGAGCTGACCGTGATGTTCACCGACATCGCCGGGTTCACCTCGGCGGCCGAGGACCTGCCGGCGGCGGACACGGCGGCCTACCTCAACCACCACTTCGCCCTGCTGGCGGCCTGCGTGGAGGCGGAGGGCGGGACCATCGACAAGTTCATCGGCGACGCGCTGATGGCGTTCTGGGGCGCGCCCGACCCGCAGCCCGACCACGCCGCCCGCGCCTGCCGCGCCGCCCGCGCCATGGCCGCCGCGGTGCACGCCGACAATGCGGACCGAATCGCGCGCGGGGAGCCGGCGGTGCGCCTGCGCGTCGGCCTCCACACCGGGCGCATGGTCGCCGGCAACATCGGCGCGCCGGGGCGGATGAACTACACCATCGTCGGCGACGCCGTGAACACCGGCGCCCGGCTGGAGCAGCTCGGCAAGACCCTGGTGCCGGACGCGCCGGAGGTCGTCATCCTGCTGAGCAGCGCCACGGCCGCGCAGGCCGGCGCCGACGTGGCGCTGGTGTCCTGCGGCCGCCAGCCCGTGCGCGGCCGCCACGAAGGCATCGAGGTGTTCCGGCTGCTGCCCGACGGCGACGTTGCAGGCGGGGCATAGCCCCCACCGCCCGGCCGGTCAGTCCAGCGCGAACGGCGGCGGCACCAGGGCGGCGGCGCGGCGCAGCGCGGTCAGGCCGCGGCGCGTGTCCCCGGCCAGGCGCAGCAGGGCCGGCACGGCGCCGGGCCGGCGCGCCAGCGCGGCCACCACGGGCCACGGCCGCATGCGGCCGTCCGCGCCGAGCCCGGCCATGGCCAGCGGCGGCACCGGCCGCCCGGCCGGATCGGCCACCGCGCGCAGGACCAGGAACGGCACTCCCGCCGCCTGCGCCGCCGCGGCGACGCCGTGGCTTTCCATGTCGACGGCGATGGCGCCGGTGACGACCGCCAGGCGCCGCTTGTTGTCGGGCGTGGTCAGGGCGGCGTCGCTGCCGGCGACGCGGCCGACGAACAGCCGCAGGCCGCCGGGCAGCGCCTGGCCTTCCGAGCGGCGCAGCAGCCCCGGTGCGGGAAAGGCGGTCCGCAGCGCGGCAAGGCTGGCCGCCGCGCCGCCATGGGCGCGGGCCAGCCAGCGGTGACACCAGTCCGAGTCGGCGGCGATCAGGCCCTCGTCGGGGTGCGCCACGGCGTCCCCGAGCACCAGGTCGCCGGGCCGCAGGGTCGGATCGAGCCCGCCGGCCAGCCCGAAGCTGACGATGCCGCGGGCGCCGGCGGCGACCAGATCCGCCACCGCCGTGCGCGCCCGCGCCCCGCTGCCGCCGACGCAGGCCACTGTGCCGGCCCCCGGGCGGAGCCGCAGGCACCGGGCCTCGGCGCGCATGCCGGAAACGATGCCGACCTCCGGCGCGCGGGCCGCGACGGCGGCCGGCCGCACGGCCCGACCGGACGAAACGCTGGACATGGACGACTCGGCGCCGGTTGCCTCGCCTCGCGGCGACGATGGCCGGAAGTGTGCCGCCGCCCGGCGGTTGACCGCAACTGCAACCGTACCCTTCGGGCCCGACGCCGCCTCAGGCTCCGCCGGCCCCCGTCGGGCGGATCGCGATACCCCGTGATGGGCGCCGGCCGGGCGTCCTGGTTGAGGACCCGCCCGGCCGACCTTGAGAACGGCGGGAACCTGCGATCTAGACGGAGAATCCCGTGATCGCCATGAACACGACGGCGAGTGCCAACGACGCGCCGAGACCGTAGCGCATGACGCCCAAGGTCTCGCCCTGGCGGGCCTGATTTTCGTCGAGCTCGATCCGCATGGTCTGGGTGCTCCTCTGGCGCGCGCGGGTGGGGGAACGGGGGGATGACCACGCGCGTGTGAGCGGTACGCGGCCTTCTGCCGCACGGACGTTCACATTTCCGTGAAAAGCTGGCTTCGGACCGGGTCCGGGCGCCTTATACGGGTCCGGTGTGTTGAGTGGGCGCGCCGGAACGGTTACCAGTCGAATGATTCCGTCCTTACGATTGAGCCCGCGCCGATGTCCGCCCTCTGTTCCGGCACCGATGCTCAGCTCCGATCGCTCTCCGGCATAGAGCTGTTCCAGGACCTGCCGCCGGAGGAGCTCGAGTCGATCGCCCGCCGCTGCCACTGGCGCCGCTTCGTCGCCGGGCAGGACATCATCAATCAGGACGATCGGAACCGGGACGTGTTCTTCATCCTGACCGGCGCGGTGCGGGTCATTCTGTACTCGCCCACGGGCAAGCAGGTGAACCTGCGCGACCTGGGCCGCGGCGAGACCTTCGGCGAGCTGGCCGCGATCGACGGCGAACCGCGTTCGGCCAACGTGTCGGCGCTGTCCGAGTCGGTCCTCGCCGCGCTGCCGTCGGAGACGTTCTGGCAGATCCTGCGCGAGCATCCGGCGGTCGCCGCCCGCGCGCTGAAGCGGCTCGCACGGCTGGTGCGCCAGTTGTCGGAGCGGGTCTACGAGTTCAGCACGCTGGCCGTGCGCGACCGCCTGTACACCGAGCTGCTGCGGATGGCCGCGAATCACCGGGAGGCGGACGGCTCGGCGCTGATCGTGCCGGCTCCGACGCACGCCGATCTGGCCAGCCGCATCAGCACCCACCGAGAAGCCGTGACCCGCGAGCTCGGCCGCCTGTCCCGCGAGGGAATCGTGCAGCGGCGCCGCAACGCTTTGGCGATCAGCAACCTGGATCGCCTCGCGCAATTGTGCGGGGACGCCGAGGACTGATCGGTCCCGGCGCGACCAGGACCATTTTTTATCACGGCCGTGGGAAATGCCACAGCGATCCCGGGTCCGTGGAGTCACAGTGACCGCGGATCGGGAGGCGAAAGGGGCGCGGTTGAACCTTTACACCCCGAAAGCCGTACCGGTGAACAATAGTCATTGCTCTGTTCTAGGACCACAGCGCGTGGCTTTCGTTTTCCCGATCTCATACACGCTGTCATCATATTTCTATTAAGCCATGTTTTTTGCGGAGGACGTGTTGTGGGAAGGGACAATACGGACTCCGCAGGGGATCGGCCCAAGCACGCGGGGTGTTTGCGTGCCGGCCGATCAGCGAGTGCCTCGTTCTCGCGAACATTGCCTTTGCGACTACATACTGAGGGTGGTGAGCCGGTCCGGACTTCCGGATTTGGCTCGCCACCCTCTTTTTGTCCAACGCTGCCGACCTGTCTCGCCCAACAAGAATGACATATTTCCCAACCCATGGCTGCAGAAGCCGCCGCTCTATTGTTGGAGCGGCCCTGAGCGGCGCAACCAGTAATCTGCCTTTTTCGCAACCGGATAAACTGCGACTTGCTCTTGGTACCGCCGCTCGAATAGCATCGCATTTGAAGCGCTTCCGACTCTGTCATGCTTGGGCGGCGTGCAGGCAGGCCATGCATTGTCAGGTATGCGGTGCCAGAGCCCTCCCGGACGGACTGGTCTGCGCCCGGTGCGAGACCCCGCTCCCGGCGCGGTGCCGGTATTGCGGGTTCTTTAACGCCCCCGAGGCCCGCTTCTGCGGCGGCTGCGGCGCCGGGCTCGGCCCGCCGGCCGATGACGAAGACCATGCCGCCCACGTGCTGCGGGCGGCGACGTCGATGCACGTGCCGGCGCGCATCCTCGACGCCTCCTCCGGGATACGCGGGGAGCGCAAGCAGGTCACGGTCATGTTCGCCGACATCAAGGGCTCGTTCGAGCTGATCGGCGGCGACGACGTGGAGCAGGCCCAGACGATCCTGGACGGCGCCATCCAGGAGATGATGGACGCCGTGCACCGCTATGGCGGCACGGTCAACCACATCATGGGCGACGGCATCATGGCGCTGTTCGGCGCGCCGGTCGGGCACGAGGACCACGCCCTGCGCGCCTCCTACGCCGCCCTGGACATGCTCGAGCGGTTCCGCCTCGGCAACGAGCGCCAGCGCCGCCAGCACGGGGCGGAGGTGCACATCCGAATCGGACTGAACTCCGGCGAGGTCGTCGTCCGCGCCATCCGCAACGACCTGACCCTGGACTACAGCGCGGTCGGCCCGACGACCCATCTGGCCAACCGGATGGAGCAGCTGGCCCTGCCGGGCACGGTGCGGATGACGGCGGCGACCTTCGGCCTGATCGAGGGCTATGTCACCGCCCAGCCGCTGGGCCCGGTGCCGGTCAAGGGCCTGCGCGAGCCGGTCGAGGTCTACGAGATCTCCGGGTGCCCGCAGGTCGTGTCGCCGTACGACGCCATGGCGGCGCGCGGCCTGACCCCGTTCGTCGGCCGCGCCGCGGAGCTCGCCCGCCTCGCGGAGGTCACGGCGGCCGCGGCGAACGGCCGGGGACAGGTCGTCGGCGTGGTCGGCGGCGCCGGTACCGGCAAGACCCGGCTGGTGCACCACTTCGCCGGATCGGCGCTGCCCGGCGAGTGGACCGTGCTGCGCAGCGGGTGCGCCTCGTTCGGGCGGACCACGCCGTGGCTGGCGGTGATCGGCCTGCTGCGGGACTGCTTCGGCCTGCCGGACCGCGCCGACCCGCAGTCGGTTGCCGACGTGATCGACGCGCGCTTCCTGTCGGCCGATGCGGCGGCGGACGCCATGCGCGTGCCGCTGCTGTCGCTGCTGGACGTGCCGGTCGAGGATGCCGAGTGGCGCCGGCTGGACCCGCCGGCGCGGCGCCAGCGCACGCTCAGCGCCGTGGTCGACCTGTTCCTTGGCGAGGCCGGGATCCGCCCCCTGCTGCTGCTGGTCGAAGACCTGCAGTGGGCCGATGCGGAGACGCACGCGCTGCTCGAGCGCCTGGCCGAACGCATCGCCGACCGGCGCGTCCTGCTGCTGGTCACCTATCGCGACGACGGGCGACCCGGCTGGATCGGGCGGCACCGGGAGAGCGAATGCCGGCTGGAGGCGCTGGCGCCGGACGCCGTCGAGGCGCTGCTGACCGCGCTGATCGGCACCGATCCGCCCCTCGCGAAGGTCAAGCGACTGCTCGTCGCCCGCGCCGACGGCAACCCGTTCTTCCTGGAGGAAAGCGTCCGGGCGCTCGTTGCCGCGCGGGTGCTGAGCGGCGCGCCCGGCGCCTATCGCCTGATCGGCGACCGCCCCCGGCTCGATCTGCCGGCCACCATTCAGGCGGTGCTGGCCGCGCGCATGGACCGGCTGTCGGTGGAAGACAAGGGCCTGCTGCTGGCCGCCGCGGTGCTCGGTGCCGACATCGAGCCGTCGGTGCTGGCCGGCGCGCTCGACCTGCACGGGGCGACGGTGGGGGACGGCCTGGCCCGGCTGGAGCGGGACGGCTTCCTGGCCCGGCGCCGCATCCATCCGGAGATCGCCTATGCCTTCCGCCATGCGCTGATCCAGGAGGTCGCCTACGCCAGCCTGCTGCACCGGGAGCGCCGCTCCCTGCACCGGCGCCTGCTCGACGTGCTCGAACGCCGTCTCGGGGAGCGGACCCTGCAGGCCACCGCGCGCCTTGCCGACCATGCCTTCCACGGCGAACTGTGGCCGCAGGCGATCGCCTACGACCGCCGCGTCGCGGCGCTGGCCCAGGGCCGCTCGGCGACCGCCACGACCGTGGCCGCGTGCGAGCGGGCGCTGACGGCGGTGGGCAACCTGGGCCAGGGGCCCCAGACGGCGCGCTGGGCGGCCGACATCCGGCTGGACCTGGCCGACGCCCTGTTCGCGATGGGCGCGGCCGACCGCGTCTCGGCCTGCATCGCGGAGGCGCGCGCGCTGGTCGCGCCGCTCGACGACCGCGGCCGGATGGCGCGCGCCGAGGCCATGCAGAGCCTGGCGCTGTGGATGACCGGCGACACCGTCCGCGCCATCGAGGCCGGCCGCCAGGCGCGCGATCTGGCCGAGGCGGCCGGCGACCTGGACCTGCGCGTCTACACGGCGCTGCGGCTGGCCGTGGTGCTGCAGGCGCACGGCGACTACCGGTCCACCGTGGCCCTGTTCCACTGGGCGCGCGAGGCGATCGGCGACGACCGCCGGTACGACCGGTTCGGGCTGGCCAGCGTCGCCGCCATGGTCTGCCGCACCTCGCTGGCGCGCAGCCTGGCCGAACTCGGCAGCTTCGACGACGGGCTGACCGCGGCCGAGGAGGGCCTGCGCATTGCCGAGCAGGCCGGCCACCCGTTCAGCCGGATCTACGCCTGCCGCGAGGTCGGGCTGTTCCACCTGCGCCGCGGCGACCTGGCGCGCGCGCTGACCGTGCTGCGCACCGGCTACACGCTGTGCGCCGCGACCGAGACGCGGGTGCTGTACCCGGTCTCCGCGGCCACCTACGGCTACGCCTGCGCCCTCTCGGGCCGCGTCGACGAGGCGCTCGCCTGCCTGGAGAGCGCGGTGGACACCGCCAAGGGCATGGGCCTGCACGTCCGGCTGTCGCTCCAGCTCGGCTGGCTGGCGGAGGCGCGGCTCATGGCGGGGCAGCCGGACCAGGCGCTCCGGCATGCCGAGGAGGCGCTGGCGCTGGCCCGCAGCCATGCCGAACGCGGCCACGAGGGCTGGATCCTGCGGGTGCTCGGGATCATTCACGCCGACCGCGATCCGGAGGCGGCGGAGGCGTTCTACCTTCGGGCAACGGCGCGCGCCGGGGAGCTGGGCATGCGCGTGCTCGACGGCCATTGCCGGCTCGCCCTGGCCCGCCTGTTCCGGCGGACCCGGCGGGACGCCGACGCCGAGGACCATCTCGCCGCGGCCTCGCGGCTGTTCGGCGAATCGGGCGTGCGGAACTGGCCGGCGATGGTGCCCGGCCCCGAGCGCGGCGGCGGTGACGCGATCCGGCCGGACCACGGGACGATGGTCGTGCACTGACCCGTCGCACGGAAAGGGAGAAACACGAGCGGTGCGCAGGATTGCGTTCCGCGCCCATCCTGTTTGTGCGCGAACGCCATTGTGTGGGTGCGCACTGCATACAAAGAAAATTGTAGCCAGGATTCTCAATGAGAGGTAAGCTCCGCGCGACATCTTAAGATTGCCAATTAATCGGGTGCGCCATGTCCGGGAATGATTTGTTTTATGATCTAACCGATCAGGATTTTGTCGTTCGCGGGTTGCCCTATCGGGTCGATGAAGAGATCACGCCGACGGACGGCAGGCTTCCGGAAGACCTGACCGACCATCTGGACGAACTGGCCTGGGCGAACCGGCACGTGCACATGCCCACGGTCTGGGATGCGCCGCAGGGCCGCGGCGTCCGGGTTGCGGTGCTGGATACCGGCATCGACACGGCGCATCCCGCCCTCAAGGACGCGATCGAGGACGCCGCCGACTTCACCGGCGAGGGCAGCGTCTACGACTACGATGGCCACGGCACCCATTGCGCCGGCATCATCGCCGGACGGGAGACCACCGTGCCGTTCCGCGGCCTGGCCCCCCGGGCCCGCCTGCTCATCGCCAAGGTGCTCAACCGCGACGGCCGCGGCGAGGGCGAGTGGGTTGCGGAAGGGCTGAGGTGGGCCTACCGAAAGCGCGCGGACATCGTCTCCATGTCGTTCTCCGCGCGCGCCTCGGCGCCGGTGCTCTTCGAGGTCATCCACCAGATGCTGTGGCTGCGCCGGCTGCTGATCTGCGCCGCCGGCAACCGCGGTGCGCTTGACCAGAACAGCATCGGCTTTCCCGGCCGCTACAGCGGCGTCATCACGGTCGCGGCGCACGACGAATACGGCAACCCCACGTCCTTCACCTCGCGCGGCGGCGAGATCGACTTCATCGCCCCCGGAGCCAACGTCTGGTCGACGTACCCCGGCGGGCGCTATGCCAAGCTGTCCGGCACCTCGATGGCGACTCCGTTCGTCGCCGGCCTCGCCGCCCTGATCCTGTCCAAGCACATCGCCGCGCGGCACAACCGCACGCCGATTCGCAACAATCAGGATCTGCACGAGCACCTGCTCCGCCTGGCGACGCACCCCGGCCACCACGACAACGCGACCGGCTACGGCGCGCTCAGGCCCCTCAGGGACTTCATTCCCTGAGCCGCGGCCGGGCCGGCCTCCACCCCCGGTCCGCACCGCACCATCGCAAGACCGTTCAACCCCACATCGTACCATACAGGCAATAGGAGGCGACCATGCCGAACCCCGAATCCGACGAGCAGGGCACGCTGTTCCGCGGCCCCGACGGGCGGCTGTTCATGATCCCGGGCAGCCTGGACGTGTTCACGGTGCCCGACGAGCAGGAAATCTTCCTGGACCTCACCGACCCCGTGCTGGCGCAGCTCCGCGCCCTGGACGGCGGACCGCCCGAGGCCGACCTGCAGATCGGCAAGACCACCGCCCGCGACCTCGGCCGCGTGCTGGCGGATCCGTCCGATCCCTCGCCGCCGCCGGGCGCGGTCGCCGGTCCGACGCTCGAGGTGGGCAAGACCGCCGCCGTGCAGGTGCGGCGCGAGCAGTCCTGACCGCGCCAGACGCACCGTCGGCGCTGCCGGACGCCGTGTCGCCCTCCGGCGGCACGGCGCCGGGTGCCGCATGGCACGAGGCGGCCGCGCTGCCGGCAGCGGCGGCGCGGCTCGCCGCGCTGTACGGCGGCGCCGCCCCCAAACACTGGATCCGCGGCACCCACCGCACCGCGCCGCCCGCCACCACGCTGGCGCGGGTCCGGCGGCTGATGCCGGTCATGGGGATCACCCGCATCGCCGACGTCACCGGGCTGGACATCGTCGGCCTGCCGGTGACCATGGTCGTGCGGCCGAACGCGCGCTCCGTCTCCGTATCCCAGGGCAAGGGTGTGGACATGGCGTCGGCGCAGGCCTCCGGCCTGATGGAGGCGGTCGAGCTGTTCCATGCCGAGCGGGTGCTGCGCCCGCTGCTGCTGGCCAGCCTCGAAGAGCTGCGCTACACGCACCGCCTGCTCGACCCGGCGCGGCTGCCGCGCGGGCCCGCGCCGCTCGACCGGCACCGCCGGCTGCTCTGGATCGAGGGGCGGTCGCTGCCGGACGGGGCCGGAGTCTGGCTGCCGTTCGAGACGGTGCACACCGACTTCACGCTGCCGGCGCCGGCGGGCAGCGGCTGCTTCGCCGCCGACAGCAACGGCCTGGCCTCCGGCAACCACCCGATGGAAGCGATCGCCCACGGCCTGTGCGAGCTGATCGAGCGCGACGCCCTGGCGCGCTGGCACCGGCTCGGCGCCGCGGACCGCGCCGCCACCCGATTCGACCCGGCCGCGATCGCCGATGCCGACGGCCATGCCGTGCTCGAGGCCTTCGACCGCGCCGGGATCGCCGTGGCGGTATGGGAGGCGACCTCGGCGATCGGCGTGCCGGTCATTCTGGCCCGGGTCGCGGAGCGGGCCGACCCGACGCTGGTGCTGGCGCGGCCCGCGGCCGGCAGCGGCTGCCATCCGGACCGGGCGATCGCCCTGGTGCGCGCGCTGACCGAGGCGGCGCAGGTGCGCCTGACGCTGATCAGCGGCGCGCGCGACGACCTGCCCGACGACGACTTCGCCGACCCGCCGCCCGACGTCCTGCACCGCGCCCGCGCCGAGGTCCTGGCGCCGCCGCCGGCGACGCGGCCGCCCGGGAACAGCGCCGGCTGGACCGCGCCGACCTGTGCGGAGGACGTGGCGCGGATCCTGGCGTGCCTGGCGGAGGCCGGCCTGGACCGGGTCGCCGTGGTGGACCTGAGCCGGCCGGAGCTGTTCGGCGTGCCGGTGGTGCGGGTCGTCGTGCCGGGGCTGCTCGGCGTGGCGGACGGCGGCGCCGGCCACGGGGCCCGGCCGGCCGCCGGTGCGGCCCGATGACCGTGAGACCGGTCGTCTTCCTTGGCCCCACGCTGCCGGCGCACGCCGCGGCGCGGGTGCTCGACGCCGACTACCGGCCGCCGGCGGCGCGGGGCGACGTGCACCGCGCGGTTCGCGACGGCGCGCGGATGATCGGAATTGTGGACGGCTATTTCCGCCAGGCGCCGGCCGTGCTGCACAAGGAGATCCTGTGGGCCATCGCCGAGGGCGCGCAGGTATCCGGCGCGGCCAGCATGGGCGCCCTGCGCGCGGCCGAGCTGGACGAATTCGGCATGACCGGCGTCGGCTGGGTGTACCGGGCGTTCCGCGACGGGCGGCTGACCGGCGACGACGAGGTCGCCGTCGCGCACGGGCCGGCGGCGGCGGGCTATCCGGCGATTTCCGAGGCGATGGTCAACATCCGCCGCACCCTGGCGGCGGCGGCGCGGGCCGGCGTGATCGGACCGGAGGCGCGGGCACGGCTGGCCGCGGCCGCCAAGGCGCTGTACTACCCGGACCGGTCCTGGGACCGGCTGCTCGACACGGCGTGCGGCTGCGGCGTGGCGCGCGAGGCCGTCGCGGCGCTGGAGGCTTGGCTGCCCGAGGGGCGGGTCGACCGGAAGCGGGCCGATGCGCTGGTCCTGCTCGAGCACATGGCCGCGGTTGCCGCGGACGGCGCGGCCGACGGCGCGGCGTCGCGGCGGGTCGCATACGCGTTCGAGCACACCGTGTTCTGGCAGGACGTGCTGGATCGCGCCGCGGCGGCTCCTTCGCCGTAGCGGGCTCTTCCCTCGCGGCGCGTCCTGCCGCATAGTCCCGACCCCGATGCGGCCGGCGCGCAGCGGGAGACGGGGACATGGACGGGTTCGGCTTCAGCCATGGCAGCACGGACACGGCGGGCGTGACCGGCGCAATGACGGCCCCCGAGGCCGCGCCGCCGGACGACTACGTGCCGCTGGCCGACGGCGCGCCGCTGTGGGTGTTCGGCTACGGCTCGCTGATGTGGAACCCCGGGTTCCCATACGACCGGCGGGCGGCGGCGCTGCTGCGCGGCTATCACCGGCGGTTCTGCGTGTACTCCCACCATTACCGCGGCACGCCCGAGCAGCCGGGGCTGGTGCTGGGCCTGGCCCGCGGCGGATCTTGCCGCGGCGTCGCCTTCGAGGTGCCCCCCGAGCACGCCCGCCCGACCCTGGCCTATCTGTGGCGGCGCGAGATGATCAGCGAGGTGTACCGGCCGGCGCTGCTGTCGGTGCGCTTGCCCGACGGGCCGGTCCGGGCCTGCACCTTCGTCGCGCGCCCGGCCCACGAGCAGTACTGCCCGCTGACCGACCCGGAGGACATGGCCGCCCTGATCGGCAAGGGCCACGGGCTGATGGGTCCGAACCGGGAGTACCTGGTCAATACCGTCCGCCACCTGGACGAGCTCGGCATCGCCGACACGGCGCTGCACCGGCTGGCCGAACTGGTCGACCGGCACACGGCCGGCGCGCCGGCTCACCCGCACCGGCTGTAGCCGCATTCCGGGCAGATGTCGCAGCCCTCGCGGCGCTCCAGGCTGGGCTGGCCGCAGCGCGGGCACGGACGCCCGGGGGCCTGGTCGGCGTTGACCGCCTCGGCCGTCACGCCCGCCGCCGCCTCCGGATCGGCGATCGGGCGGGCCAGCCGGTCCGGCGGCAGGAAGCCGATGTCCACCATGTGGCGCTCGATCACCTGCCCGATCGCGGCCAGCAGCGACGGCACGTAGCGTCCGCCCAGCCAGTGCCCGCCGCGCGGGTCGAACACCGCCTTGAGCTCGTCGACCACGAACGACACGTCGCCGCCGCGCCGGAACACGGCGCTGATCATGCGGGTCAGCGCCACCGTCCACGCGTAGTGCTCCATGTTCTTGGAGTTGATGAACACCTCGAACGGCCGGCGCCGCGACTCGCGGCCGGCGCCCTCGAGCGCGATGTCGTTGATCGTGACGTAGATGGCGTGGTCGCTGTCCGGCCAGCGCAGCTTGTAGGTCTGGCCCGGCAGCGCTTCCGGCCGGTCGAGCGGGCGCGTCATGTAGACCACGTCGCCCTCGGCGGACGTCACCGGGCGCTGGGTCTCCGGCTTGAACTCCAGCACCGCGCCGGTGATGGGGTTCGGCCGGTAGGTCGTGCAGCCCTTGCAGCCGAGCCGGTAGGCCTCTGCATAGACGTCCTTGAACGCTTCGAAATTGAGGTCGGCGGGGCAGTTGATCGTCTTGCTGATCGAGCTGTCGACGAACGGCTGCGCCGCCGCCTGGATCGCCAGGTGCTGGTGCGGGGCCAGCGCCGCCGTCTCCACGAACGCGTCGGGCAGCGGCGCGTCCGGCCCGTGCATCTGTCGGAACAGGCGGTAGGCGTAGTCCTCCACCTCTTCGGTGCGGCGCGTGCCGTCGGGCATCAGCACGGTGCGGCTGAACCGGCGGGCGAACACCGGCTCGATGCCCGAGGAGACGTTGTCGGCGAGCAGCGAGATGGTGCCGGTCGGCGCGATCGAGGTGATCAGCGCGTTGCGGATGCCGTTGCGGGCGATCTCGGCGCGCAGCCCGTCGTCGAGCGCCTGGATCATCGGCCGCGACAAATAGGCGTCGCGGTCGAACAGGGGAAACGGCCCCTTCTCCGCGGCCAGATCGACCGAGGCGCGGTAGGCGGCGTTGCGCACGATCTCCAGCCACTGGCGGGTCAGCACCGCGGCCTCCTCGGTGCCGTAGTGCACGCCGCACAGGATCAGCGCATCGGCCAGTCCGGTCACCCCCAGCCCGATGCGCCGCTTGGCCCGCGCCTCCTCCGCCTGCGCCGGCAGCGGATAGCGCGACGCGTCCACCACGTTGTCCATCAGCCGCACGGCGACCGGCACGATCTCCTCCAGCCGCCCCGTGTCGAGCCGCGCCCGCTCCGTGAACGGGTTGCGCACCAGCTTCGCCAGATTTACCGAAGCGAGCAGGCAGGCGCCATATGGCGGAAGTGGCTGTTCGCCGCAGGGATTACTCGCATAAATTGTCTCGCAATAACTCAGGTTGTTCAGCTTGTTGATGCGGTCGATGAAGATCACGCCCGGCTCGGCGTAGTCGTAGGTGGCGCGCATGATGCGGTCCCACAGGTCGCGGGCGCGCACGGTGCGGTACACCTCGCCGTCGAAGACCAGGTCCCAGGGCGCGTCGCGCTCCAGGGCGCGGACGAAGCGGTCGGTGACCAGCACCGACAGGTTGAACATGCGCAGCCGGTTCGGATCGCGCTTGGCGTCGATGAACGCCTCGATGTCCGGGTGGTCGCAGCACAGCGTCGCCATCATGGCGCCGCGCCTGGACCCGGCGCTCATGATCGTGCGGCACATGGAATCCCACACGTCCATGAACGACAGCGGCCCGGAGGCGTCGGCGCCGACGCCGCGCACCGGCGCGCCGCGCGGCCGCAGCGTCGAGAAGTCGTAGCCGATGCCGCCGCCCTGCTGCATGGTCAGGGCGGCCTCCTTCAGGTGCTCGAAGATGCCGGCCATGTCGTCCGGCACCCGGCCCATGACGAAGCAGTTGAACAGGGTGACGGTGCGGCCGGTGCCGGCCCCGGCCAGGATGCGGCCGGCGGGCAGGAACTCGAAGGTCTCCAGGATCGCATAGAAGCGCTCGGCCCAGATCTCGGGCTCGGCCTCCGGCGCGGCCAGGGCGGTCGCGACGCGGCGCCAGGTGTCCTCGATCGACGCGTCGTGCGGCGCGCCGTCCAGGTCGCGCCAGCGGTATTTCATGTCCCAGATCTGCCGGGAGATATCGCTCAGCGGGGCCATCGCCGTGGTTTGCCTTCCCCTCAGTGCGGCCGCGCCGCCCGGACAGCGACTCTAGGCTGCGTCCGGCGCCGGGTCAAGCAGGTGTTCCGTTTATGTTCATGGAGCGCGTGCCGGCCGGACCGCTCACGGCGACCCGGCCGCCGCGGCGGGCGCCGCCGATTTGGTCTCCGGGTGCGCCGGGCGCGGCGTCGGCGGGCCGCCGGCGGCCACCACCAGCTCCTCCGTCGCCTCCTCCAGCACGTCCTGCAGCCGATGGCGGAAATCCTGATGGCTCAGCCCCGGCTCGATCGGCGGCAGGAACCGCACGGTGATCGTGCCGGGCAGTTTCACGAACCGCCGCCGCGGCCAGAACACGCCGGAGTTCAGCGCCATCGGCACCACCGGCAGGTCGAGCGCGTCGTACAGCGCGATCACGCCGGACCGGTACGGCCGCCAGGTGCCGACCGGCGTGCGGGTGCCCTGCGGAAAGATGGCGATGGCGCGGCCCTCCTCGGCCCGCCGGCGCGCCGCGGTCAGCAGGCTGTGCATGGCCTTGCCGCCGCCGGCCCGGTCCACCGAGATCATGCGGGCCTTGGCCGCGTACCACCCCCAGAACGGGATCCACATGAGCTCCTGCTTGAGCACCACGGCCGGGTCGTGCTCGGCCAGGATGCGGTGCAGCTTCATGGTCTCCCAGCTCGACTGGTGCTTGGCGGCCAGGATGTACGGCGGCGGCGGCACGTTCTCCAGGCCCTCGACCCGGTAGTCCAGCCCCAGCACGCGGCGCTCGGCCAGGTAGACGCCCTCCAGATACCCCCGCACGCACCGCATCATGACGCGCCGCGGCAGCAGCAGCGTCCACACGATGGCCAGGCAGTAGACCAGCGTCCAGACGTAGAAGAACACGTTGAATACGAGAGAGCGGAGCACCGTCATCGTCGGCTTTCGGACGTGATCCGGGCAGGGCGGGGCTGCGGCGGCGCGCTCACGACAGCCAGGCGCGCGCCAGACTGACCAGATATTTGTTGTATTCGCGCACGAGCAACGCCGTCGTGCCCGGCCAGCGCCACCATTCCTCCAGCCGCACCACGCTGGGCGCCACCGGGTGGGGCAGGATCTCGGCCTGCGGCAGGACGCGGTGGAACTCCACCAGGCTGCGCGGCATGTGATAGTTGGCGGTGACCAGCCGCAGCGAGCGGTAGCCCTCCGCGGTCATCCAGGCGGCGGTCTCGCGCGCGTTGCCGACGGTGTCGTCGGCGCGATAGCCCAGCACGATGCAGCATTCCAGCTCGCCCGGCGCCCGCCGCGAGACGCGCAGCAGCTCGGCCACGTCGACGCCGTGGTACACGCCGGAGACGAACAGCTTGTCGGCGCGCTCCGCGGCGAGCAGGCGCAGCCCGGCGGCCAGGCGCCCGCTGCCGCCGGTCAGCACGACGATGGCGTCGGTGGTGCGCCCGTCGCCCGGCGGAATGGCGGCGATGCGGTCGACGAACCAGACCAGCCCGCCGGCCCAGGCGGCCACCAGCAGCACGCCCGCGGCGCTCAGCCGACGCAGCCAGCGCGCCCTGCCGGAGCGCCGCCGGAACGAGATCGGCGGCACCGCGACGCGGGGCACGGGGGGCAGGCTCATGGCCATCTCGCCAGCACCTTCAGCACCGTCAGCCGGGCGGTGAGCATGGCCAGCCCGGCCGCCGCCGGCGGCACCAGGGCCAGCGCCAGCCACGCCGGCACGCCCAGCCCGACCTCCGGCAGCGCGGCGTCGCCCGTGGCCCAGCCCAGGGCCACCAGGGTGGCGACCGCCAGCGCCAGCCCGACCGCCCCGCCGAACGCGCCCATGACCAGCGCGTGCCGCTGGAACAGGCCGGCGACATAGCCGTCGGTGGCGCCGAGCGCGTGCAGCAGCTCGACGACGCCGCGGTGCATGGTCAGCTCCGCGCTGGTCACGGCGACCACGGTCGCCGCCGCCGCGCCCGTCGCCAGCCCCAGCACCAGCCAGGCGACCAGCCGCACCGTCGCCGCCAGGTCGCGCACCGGCGTCAGCCAGGACGCGTGCTCGGCCACCGTGGCGCCGGGCACGGCCTCGGCCACGGCGACCTCCAGTACCGCCGCGTCCGCGGCGCCGCCGGCCTCCAGGGTCACGTCGATCAGCGTCGGCGGCGGCAGTTCGGCCAGCGCCGCCGCCTCCTCCGGCCCCAGCCACGGCTCCAGCAGGCGCGTCACCTCCTCTGCCGTCAGCGCCCGCGCGGCGCGCACGCCCGGCAGCGCTTCCAGCGCCGCGACGGCGGCATCGACCACCGCGCCGCGGTCGCCGCCGGCCAGCGGCAGCTGCACGGTCACGCGCCCGTCCAGCGCCGCCTGCCAGGCGCCGGCGGCGTCGGCCGCGGCCAGGCTGGCGGCCAGCGCCAGCGTCGCCAGGTAGGCCATCGGCACGATGATCCAGGGCGCCAGCCGGTCGACCGTGGTCCGGCCCAGGGGCACCGCCTCCACGCGCTGCGGGCTGGTCCACCTCATGCCGCCGCCCCCGCGCCGCTGTCCGCGTCCGGCGCGGCCGGCGCGGCCGGGACCGGCGCGCCGACCAGACGGCCGTCCAGCAGCTCGAGCACCGGGTGGTCGAAGCGCTCGACCAGGGCGCCACTGTGGGTCGCGACGATAACCGTGGTGCCGTGCCGGTTGAGTTCCTCGAACAGGCGGATCAGGCGGGCGCCGGCCTGGTCGTCGACATTGCCGGTCGGCTCGTCGGCCATCAGCAGGTCCGGCTTGGTCACCACGGCGCGGGCGATGGCCAGGCGCTGCTGCTCGCCGCCGGACAGCTCGGCCGGCCGGGCGCCGATCCGGTCGCCGAGCCCGACCCAACGCAGCAGCTCGACGACGTGGCCGCGGTACTGGTCGTCGCGGAAGCCGGCCAGGCGCAGCGGCAAGGTGACATTGTCCAGGGCCGAGAGATGGCCGATCAGGCGGAAGTCCTGGAACACCATGCCGATGCGCCGGCGCAGCGGCGGCAGCGCGCGGCGGCCGAGCGCGCTCACGTCGCGGCCGAACAGGGTCAGGCTCCCGCGCGCCGGCCGGTACGCCAGGTGCAGCAGGCGCAGCAGCGACGACTTGCCGGCGCCGCTGGGGCCCTTGACGAAGTGAAACGACCCGGCCGGGATCGACACCGTGAGGTCGGACAGGACCTCCGGCCCCGCGCCATAGCGCATGCCGACCCGGTCCAACTGAATCAGAGGCTGCACGCCCACCTCCGCGGCGCGACGCCAGGTCGCCGGGCACGACGGGACTACCGGCCGCAAGCGGTATCACGTTTCCCGGTCGCATTGAACGCGCAACGCTATCGCAAAGGCCCTTTTTTCCGTGGCGGGGCGGGGCGCGATACGGCATGTTCATCGGCAACGGCCGGCGGCGCGAAGCCCGGCGCGGGCCGCACCGGGTGCCGGCTGGCGGGCGCCGGGGTGCGGCCGCCGCGGCGGGCCGGCGAGCGCTCGGCCGGCAATCCCGGAGTGCGGCGCTCCCTGGCATGATCCTGACCTGCCCCGCCTGTTCGACCCGCTACGTCGTCGATCCCGCCAACATCGGCTCGCAGGGCAAGCGGGTGCGCTGCGCGCGCTGCCGCCACACCTGGTTCCAGGAGCCGCCGCCGGACCTGCTGGCGACGCCGCCGGAGGCGCCGGCCGACGCCGTCGCCCCCGCGGCCGGCGAGGCGGTGGAGGCGGACGCGCACGCCGGTGCCGGAAACGGCCTCTCCCGCCCGGCACCGCGGCGCCGCTATGCCCCGCCGCGCGTCTACCTGCCGGCGCTGCGCACCGGGCCGGCGCGGCGCGCCGCGCTCGGCTGGGTGCTGCTGGTGCTGGTCGCGGTCGGGCTGGCCGGCACCGTGTACGGCGCCCGGAACCGGATCGTGGACTGGTGGCCGCCGGCCTACCGGCTGTACGACGTGCTGGGTATCGAGGTCGCGGCCGTCCCCGCCGAGGCCGGCCCGGCCTTCGAGGTGCGCGGCATCGCGACCCGACGCGCGGAGGGGGAGGACGGCATCCGCCTGACCGTCACCGGGCGGCTGGTCAACCTGTCCGACCGCACGCATAGGCCGCCGCCGGTGCAGGTGACCCTGCTCAGCGCCGATGACGAGCCGCTGCAGCGCTGGTCGTTCCAGGTGCCGGCGGAGCGGCTCGACGCCGGCGCGGCGGTGGACTTCGAGACCAGCATCGTCGATCCGCACCCGGCCGCGAGCTACCTGTCGATCCGCATCCTCCCCCCGGCGGACGAGCCGGCCGGCATCGGAGCGGGCACCACGTGATCGCTCTCGCAACAGAACTGAAAAACGACTAGGATCATTCGCAACAGACGGACATCGAGCAAACGGCGGTAGCGGGGCCGGCCCGGCCATGACGGAGGAGAGCGAAACCCCGGCAGCGGACCCGGTTTCGGGCGGGATCTCCGGCGCGCGCATCCTGCTGGTGGACGACGAGGAGCCGATCCGCGAGTTCGTCTCGCGCGCCTTGCAGTTGTCCGGCCGCAACGTCGAGGTGATCGTGGCGACCGACGGGCTGGAAGCGCTGGAGGCGCTGGCCGCCCGGCCGTTCGACCTGCTGATCACCGACATCGTCATGCCGGGACTGGACGGCATCGAACTGGCCCTGAAGGTGGCCAAGGACTATCCCGACGTGACCATCCTGATGATGACCGGCTATTCGACCGAGCGGCAGCGGGCGTACGGGCTGGACCGGCTGATCCACAAGGTCGTGTCCAAGCCGTTCTCCCTGACGCAGATCCGCGCCGCGGTCGAGGACGCGTTGCGCGCCCGGGCGGGCCTGCCCTAGGCGGCGCCCTCCCCTGCCCGGCCGCCTCGCCGCGCGGTCACGCCGGCTCGCCGGTCAGCACCTCCGCCGGCGGCCGGCGCGGCGCCGGCGGGGCCGGCGGCCCGTAGCCCAGACGCAGCAGCAGGTGCGGCGTCCCCGCCCCCGGCGCCGCGGCGGCGACCCCGCGCCGCCCGTCCGGGTCCTGCACCGCCTGGTTGAGGTACGACGCGGACACGCCGGCCGCGGCGGCGGCCAGCAGCAGGTGCGCCAGCCCCTGCCCGGCCGCGAGCCAGTCCGCCGGGGCGTCGCCGTCGCTGCCGACCACGGCCAGCACCGGCCCCGCCGCGGCGATGCCCGCGTCGCGCCTGGCCCAGCTGCGCCCGGTGTCGATCCGGCGGACCAGCGCCGGCAGGACGTACGAGAGCAGCGCCGGCATGCCCAGGACGTCGGTGTGCAGCCCGTCGCCGCGGCGGCTGTTGTGCGGCCGCATCCACCGGGCCAGCTCGGCCCGGAACGCCGGGTCGGCCATCTGCCGCCGGGACGCCGCGGCGACCAGCCCGGCCAGCCGCTCGCGCTGCTCCGGCCGGTCGACCAGGGCCAGACAGGCCCCTTCCGCCGCGGCCGCGTCCTGCAGCCGGCCGCGGAGGTCCGCCGGCAGCGGGCGGTCGTCGAACGGCGCCCGGTTGGTGTGCCGCTGCGGGATCGCCTCGAACAGGGCCTGCGCCCCGGCGTCCGGCGCGGCCGGCCCCTCGACACGGACCACGGCGAGCAGGTCCGGATCGGCCGGGTCCGGCAGCGGCGTCACGGCCGCAGCATGGCCGAACCGGTGCAGCGCGACCCGCAGGTGGAACAGCGCCGCGCCGCAGCTGATCACCAGCTCGCGCCGGTCCGGATCGGCCACCGGCAGCGCGCGGGTGCGGTCGGCGCGCACTGCCACCGTGTCGCCGGCGACGGCGAATCGCCACGGCTGGGTGTTGTGCCCCGACGGCGCCAGCACGGCATAGCCGACCGCGAAGCGCAGCTGCGCCGCGCGCGGGCCGTCGGCGGGATAGTCGGCGGCGTCGATGCGCCAGGCGGCGGTACGGTCGTCGTCGGCCGGCACGGAGCCTTCCTTGTTCGGCCCGGACGGGTCACTCGGGATCGGGCGCCCCGGCACGGTGCTCGGCGATCGCCGCGGCCAGCTCGTCCCGTTCCTCGCAGCCGTCCGGGCAGAGCCGGCGCAGGGTCGCCAGGTTGGCCTCCGCCGCCGCCACGTCGCCCAGTTCCAGGAAGGCCTCGCCCTGGTACTCCAAAGCGCCGCGGTGCGCGGGGTCGAGGGCCAGGGCGCGCGCGTAGTTGTCCAGCGCCATGTCGTACCGGCCGAGCTTGCGGTTGGCGAAACCGATGTAATTGAACGCGTCGGCGTTTTCCGGCTCGCGCGCCGCGACGACGGCGAGCAGGTCGAGCGCCTCTTCGTAGCGTTCCGCCTCGATCAGGGCCGCGGCCCGGTCGATGTCGGAGTCGGCCTGGAGCAGCGAGCGGCCGCTGCCGATCGCATCGGCGGGTCCGGACGTCGCCGCCGCGAGCAGCAGCGCCGCGGCGATCGCGGACAAGGTGGCGCGGATCATGGCGGACGACCTTTCTGCCGGCATATGCTCCGGCGCGGAGTGTAGCAGAGTCCGGGGACGGGAAACACGCGTACGGGGGGTTGGTGTTTGGGCAACGATGCCTATAGTCGGCGGTCACCTTCCTCCGCCCCTTTCCGCCCCGCCCACCGCCGGAAGGCAAGACATGGCCGCACCGCAAAGGATCGTTTCGCTCATTCCCAGCGCCACCGAGATCGTCGCGGCGCTCGGCGCCGGGAACCGGCTGGTCGGCCGCTCCCACGAATGCGACTATCCGCCCGACGTGACGCGCCTGCCGGTGCTGACCGCGCCCAGGGTGCCGCTGCACGGCTCGGCGGCCAGCATCGACCGCGAGGTGCGCGCGCTGCTGGAGAACGCGCTGGCGGTCTACCGCCTGGACACGGCCCTGCTGCGCGAGCTGGCCCCCGACCTGATCGTCACCCAGGCGCAGTGCGACGTATGCGCGGTCAGCCTGGCGGACGTGCAGGCCGCGGCGCGCGCGTGGCTGGACCACGAGGTCGCGATCGTTTCGCTGGAGCCGAAGGGGCTGGGCGCGGTGTGGGCCGACGTGGAGACCGTCGGCGCCGCCCTGGGGCAGCCGGAGGCCGGGCGCGCGGTGGCCGCCGACCTGCAGGCCCGCACCGTCGCGATCGCCGCGCGGGCGGGCGGCGCGGGCGGCGCGGGCGACGGGCGCGCGACCGTGGCCTGCATCGAATGGGTCGAGCCGCTGATGACGGGCGGCCTGTGGATGCCCGAGCTGGTCGCCCTGGCCGGTGGCACCGACGTGCTGGGGGCGCCGGGCGGCCCGGCGCCGCGCATCGAGTGGGCGGACCTGGTGAGCGCCGACCCGGACATCATCGTGGTCATGCCGTGCGGCTTCGACCTGCGGCGGACCCGGGCGGACGTGCAGGTGCTGGCGGCACGGGCGGAATGGACGGACCTGGAAGCGGTCCGCACCGGGCGGGTCTATCTGGCCGACGGCAACCAGTACTTCAACCGGCCGGGACCGCGCCTGGTTGAGTCGCTGGAGATCCTCGGGGAAATCATCCACCCGCATCTGTTTCCGCCGGTCCACCGCGGCACCGGTTGGGAGCTTGCCGGAAGCCGGTAACCTCGCCCAAAATGCGCGGCGCGTGGCCCGGCGCAACCGGCCGCGGACGCCCCCGCATGACCAGGACAGCAACGGATCCGCGACCCGTGACCAGGACGCTCCTTACCCTGACGCTCGCCGCCCTGCTCGCCCTGCCCCTGCTCTCCGCCCTGCCGGCCCCGGCGCCGGCGCAGCAGGAGGCGCCGCCGCCTGCGGCCGAGGACGCAGCGGCGGCCACCGGGCAGGAGGGCGCCGCGCCGACGGCGGCTGAGGAGCTGGGCCCGCTCGCCGAGTTCACGCCCGAGCAGATCGAGGGCTTCATCGCCACGCTGGAGGACGAGCAGGCGCGCGCGCAGCTCGTCGAGCAGCTCCGCCTGATCGCCGCCCTGCAGGCCCAGGCCCGGGGGGGGACCCTGATCGAGGAGGTCGGCGTCGGCCTGCTGTCCTACCTGTCGGCCGAGTTGCGCGGCATGTCCGACCAGCTGCTGGCCGTCGGCGACGTTCTGGACGACCTGCCGGACGTCGCGGACTGGGCGGAGCAGCAGGTCGCCTCGGCGCAGGCGCGCGACCGCTGGCTGGAGATCCTGCGCCACGGGGCGATCGTGATCGGCGCCGGCGTCGTGGCGTTCTGGCTGGCGTGGCTGGTCCTGCTCGGGCCGCGCCGGCGGCTGATGCAGAACCACCGGGCCTCGGTCGTGGAGCGGCTGCCGCTGGCGCTGGCCCGGCTGGCGCTCGAGCTGCTGCCGGTGGCGGCGTTCGTGGCGGTGGCCTACGGCGCGTTCGGGCTGGTCGATCCGCCGCGCACGGAGGTGCGCATCGTCACCCTGGCGCTGATCAACGCGATCGGGATCGTCACAGCGGTGCGGGCGGTGGCGCGCGTGCTGCTGGCGCCGCGCGCGGCGGGGCTGCGCATCTTCCCGCTGACCGACCGGACCGCGCGGCACCTGTCGCGCTGGGTGCGGCGCCTGATCAACACGTCGATCGTCGGGTTCATCATTGCCGAGACGGCGTTCGCGCTGGGGCTGCCGTACGCGCTGCGCAACGGCCTGCTCGCGCTGGTCGGGCTGATCGTCGCCGGCATGCTGATCTATCTGGTGGTGCGCTACCGGCGGCCGGTGCGGCGCATGATCCGCGGCGAGGGCGGGCTGCGGCCGCTGGCCATGGGGCGCCGCCAGCTCGGCAACGTGTGGCACATCCTGGCGGTGGTCTACATCCTGGCGCTGTACGTGATCTGGGTGCTGGCCGTGGAGGGCGGCTTCACCCTGATGCTGATGGCGACCGTGTGGACGGTGCTGATCGTGGTCGCCGCGCGGCTGCTGACCCTGGCGGTGGGGCAGTACCTGCCGGTCGTGTTCGCGCCGGAGCGCGAGCCGACCTATCCCGAGTTGAACCGCCGCATGGCGCGCTATCAGCCGATCGTGGAGACGGTGCTGACGGCGCTGATCGCGGTGCTGGCGGTGCTGGGCATCCTGGCGGTATGGGGCATCCCGGCGTTCGCGTGGCTGGGCCACGACACCGGCAACGCCCTGCTCGGCGCGCTGGTCACCATCGCGCTGGTGATCATCGTCAGCGTGGTCGCCTGGGAGGTGATCAACCTGCTGGTCGAGCGCCGCCTGGCCCAGGCCGAGTCGGAGGGCGTGCCGGTCGAGCAGCGCCAGCGGGTGCAGACGCTGCTGCCGCTGCTGCGCAACGCGACGCTGATCGTGCTGCTGGTGGTCGGCACGCTGATGGTGCTGTCGGAGATCGGCATCAACATCGCCCCGCTGCTGGCCGGCGCCGGCGTGGTCGGCCTGGCCATCGGCTTCGGCGCGCAGACGCTGGTGCACGACGTGATCACCGGCCTGTTCATGCTGTTCGAGAACACCATCGCGGTCGGCGACGTGGCCCAGGTGGGCAGCCACGGCGGCCTGGTCGAGGGCCTGACCATCCGCACCGTGCGCCTGCGCGACCTGTCGGGCAACGTGCACACCGTGCCGTTCAGCCAGGTCACCTCGGTCATGAACATGACCAAGGACTATTCCTACTACCTGTTCGACATCGGCGTGGCGTACCGCGAGGACACCGACCAGGTGGTCGAGGTGGTGCAGGCGATCAGCGCCGAGATGATGCAGGAGGAGCCGTACAAGGCCGAGATCCTGGAGCCGATCGAGATCCTGGGCGTGGACAGCTTCCAGAGCAGCGCGGTGGTGATCAAGGCGCGCATCAAGACCCGCCCGATCAAGCAGTGGATGGTCGGCCGCGAGTTCAACCGCCGCATGAAGAAGCGCTTCGACGCCCTGGGCATCGAGATCCCGTTCCCGCACATGACGCTCTACTTCGGCCAGGACAAGCAAGGCCACGCCCCGCCCGCCAACCTGCAAGTCGCCGCCCCGGCACTGGTGGAGGCGCTGGCGTCGGGGGGCACCATGGCGGCGGCGCGGCGGAGCAGGGCCGGTGGCCACCAGCCCGCCGGCGCTGCCGCGGCCGGGGTCGGCGACGCGGTCGCCGGGCCGGCCGCGGAAGGCGACGCCGAAGCCGTCGAGAGCGAGGAAGCCGCAGAGCCCGGCCGCCCCCCGCGCTCTCGCCGGACAGCCCGCAGACACCAGGCCTCTGGGGTCGAGCAACCCAGTGCGGTGCCGCCCGGAGACGAAGCGGCCGAGAGCAGCACGGGCATGGACGAGGATTGACGAGACGTGCGGCTGCTTGAACCTGCCGCAGATGACACACCGCCTTGAGCACGGTGGAGACGGCTGACGACCGTGCGTGGTAATCGAGTCCGTCTTCTCCTCGTCTTCGCGGCAGGCAGGGTGCCGAGGGCCGTGTGCCAAGGGAGCGCGAACTCACGTTCCGCTTCACCTCCGCACCAGCCACTCCCTTCCCACCTTCACCCTCGGCACGCCGTCGTAGTCGACCACATCCGCGGTGGCGTAGGTTTCGCTCCATTTTTCAGGGAGATAGCTGCCGGTGCCGATGATGTCGACCGGGGCGCGGGCAAGCGCCATGACGCGGCACTTGGCGGGGCCGAAGCCGGAGGATGCGACGATTTTGACCAGGGGGAAGCCGGCCTCGTCCAGGCGGTCGCGGACGTGGTGGATGGCCGCGGCCGAGACTCCGGGGCCGATCAGGTAGCGCAGCTCCTCCTCGGTGCGGTAGCCGCGAATCGCTTCGGGCACGTGCCGTTCCAGCACGGCGTACGAGGTCGGCGGGTCCAGCCCCTCGACGAACCGGCCGCCGGGCGTGTCGAGCCGCACCGCCAGCGCGCCCGAAACCGCCAGCTCAGGGAACCGGCGGCACACCGCCAGGCTGTCGGTCACCTCCAGCCCGAAGTAGTCGACCAGCACGGTCAGGCCCTGGTCCGGGTAGGCCTCGTGGAACATCTCCGCCGCGCGCACCGTGGACCCGGCATAGCCGACCAGGGCGTGGGGCATGGTGCCCAGCCCCTCCTCCAGCCCGAAGAAGTGCGCAGTGGCGTCCGTAGCGTTGCCGACGAAGCCCGTGGCGCCGTGCTTGCGCCGCGCCCGCGCCGAGCCGACGCTGGCGGCATAGGCCATCAGCTCGGCCATCTCCAGCCCGGCGCAGTGGCGCGCGTCCATGGCCAGGAACGCCACCTTCGGCAGGTCGGCGCACATGGTGTAGGCGTTGTAGGCGGCCACGCAGGCCGGGCCCAGCTTTTGCAGCAGGATGGTCTCGGTGTCGACCAGGTGGAACAGCGGCCCGGTCACGTACAGGATCGGCTCACCGGCGCCGACCCATTTGCCCTCCGGAAAGCGCAGGTCGAGGTCGACCGTCACGCCGCGCTCGGCGGCGACCGCGTGCAGCCAGTCCAACGCCAGCCGCGGCGCGGACACAACCGGCCGGCGCATGAACACGGCATAGGTGGCGCGGCAGTCGCCGAACCGCCCGACCGTGCCCTTGGTGCGGACGAAATACTTGTCCGTCCAGCGCGCCAGCTCGCCGACCGACGGCCGGGCGGCGGCCCGCGCCGGCGGCCTATTCGGCGGCGGCGATCCGGCGCTGGCGGTCACGGTCGGCCCGGTCCTCCTTGAGCCGCGCGGCGATCAGGAAGGCCAGCTCCAGCGACTGGCTGGCGTTCAGCCGCGGGTCGCACGCGGTGTGATAGCGCAGCCCCAGCCCGGTGTCGGTGATCGCCTGGGCGCCGCCGGTGCACTCGGTCACGTCCTGGCCGGTCAGCTCGAAATGCACGCCGCCGGGGTGCGTGCCCTCGGCCCGGTGCACGTCGAAGAACCGGTCCACCTCGGCCAGCACCCGCTCGAACGGGCGCGTCTTGTAGCCGGACGAGGACTTGATCGTGTTGCCGTGCATCGGGTCGCAGGCCCACACCACGGTGCGCCCCTCGCTCTGCACCCGGCGCACCATCGGCGGCAGCAGCGTCTCCACCTTGTCGGCGCCCATGCGCGGGATCAGGGTGATCCGCCCCGCCTCGTCCGCGGGATTCAGGATGTCGAGCAGCCGGATCAGCTCGTCCGGGTCCAGCGACGGCCCGCACTTCAGGCCGATCGGGTTGCGCACGCCGCGCAGGTACTCGACGTGGGCGCCGTCCGGCTGGCGGGTGCGGTCGCCGATCCACAGCATGTGGCCGGACACGCCGTACCAGTCGCCGGTGGTGCTGTCCACGCGGGTCAGCGCCTGCTCATAGGGCAGCAGCAGCGCCTCGTGGCTCGTGAACACCTCGGTCTCGCGGATCGCCGGCGTGCTCTCCGCGGTGATCCCGCAGGCGGCCATGAACTGCAGCGCCTCGTCGATCCGGTCGGCCATGTCGGCATAGCGCGCGCCCTGGGCGCTGCGGCTGACGAAGCCCAAGTTCCAGCGGTGCACCTGGTGCAGGTCGGCGTAGCCGCCCTGGGCGAACGCGCGCAGCAGGTTGAGCGTGGCTGCGGCCTGATAGTAGCCGCGGATCATCCGCTCCGGGTCGGGCCGGCGCCCGTCGGCGTCGAACTCGAACGCATTGACGATGTCGCCGCGGTAGGACGGCAGCTCGACCCCGTCCACCACCTCGGTGTCGGCGGAGCGCGGCTTGGCGAACTGGCCGGCCATGCGCCCGCACTTCACCACGGGCGTGCCGCTGCCGAAGGTCAGCACCACCGCCATTTGCAGCAGCACCCGGAAGGTATCGCGGATCTTGTCCGGGTGGAACTCGGCGAAGCTTTCCGCACAGTCGCCGCCCTGCAGCAGGAATCCGTCGCCCGCGGCCACCCGCGCCAGGTGGCTCTTCAGGGCACGCGCCTCGCCGGCGAAGACCAGCGGCGGAAACTGGCCCAGCGAGGCTTCCGCGGTCGCCAGCGCGGCGCCGTCCTCATAGATCGGCATCTGCCGGACCGGTCGGCTGCGCCAGGACTCGGGCGTCCATCGCTCGGGCATGACTGGCATCTCCTCGTTCCTCCGCCGCGGCGGCGGTCCCCTGTTCTGCGGCTGTCCTGTTCCCGACAGGTCGTGCCCGTTTCGTTTCCCCGCGTCAAGTCCGATTGCGGCTGTCCAACGTCCGGTGCCCTCGCAACCACATCCCGCGGCGCCGAACGCGGCGCCCGGTGCGGTTGTGGCACATCGGACGTGCCGGCATTATCTCCGCAGCCGAACACAAGGCAAGAAACTCAGGGAGGATCATCGGATGTTCGATTTCACCGGGTGCAACGCGCTGGTCGCCGGGGCAGCCGGCAATCTGGGCCGGGCCGTCGCCGAGGCGCTGCACAGAAGCGGGGCGACGACCGTCCTGGCCGACCGTGACGCCGCCGCGCTGGAGGCCGCGTTCGGCGGGCACGGCGACGGGCACATGCTGGCCGGCGGCGTCGATTTCACCGACGAAGACGCCGTGGTCGGGCTGGTCGCCGACGCCCTGCAGCGCTTCGGCCGGCTCGACCTGCTGGTCAACACCGCCGGCGGCTTCCGCGGCGGGCCGCTGCTGCACGACACCGATCTGGCCGACTGGGACTACCTGCTGGCGGTCAACCTGCGCACCACGCTCCTGACCTGCCGGGCGGTCATGCCGCACTTCCTGGCGCGCAGCGCGGGCAGCATCGTCAACGTCGCGGCCCGGCCGGCGCTGGCCGGGGCCGCCGGGCTGGCCGCCTACAGCGCGGCCAAGGCGGGCGTGCTGCGCCTCAGCGAGAGCCTGGCGCAGGAGGTCAAGGACGCCGGCATCCGGGTCAACTGCGTGCTGCCGGCGATGATCGACACGCCGCAGAACCGCGCCGCCATGCCCGAGGCCGACACCGGCACCTGGGTGCCGCCCGACGCGATCGCCGACGTGATCCTGTTCCTGTGCTCCGACGCCGCCCGCGCCGTGACCGGCGCCGCGGTGCCGGTGTACGGTACCGGCTGAGCCGCGCGCGCGGCGTCACCGCCCGTTTCGACCGCACCCCGAGGGAGCCGGCCGCTGTCCGCATCCCGCCGCCCTGCATCGTTCCACCCCGCATCGGACCGCCCGGACCGCCCGGACCGCCCGGCGCCGGATCGCCGCCGGCCGGGCACCGCCGGGGCGGCCGAGGCGCTGCTGCGCGACGGGCTGGCGGCAGCGCAGCGGGGGCGGACCGACATCGCGCTCGACCGGTTCCGGCAGGCGGTGCGGGCGGCACCCGGCGATGCCGAGGCGCGGCTGCTGCTGGCGCGCGCCGCGGCGGCGCGGGGGCGGCCGGCGGAGGCGATCGCCGCCGGCCTGCGCGCCCTGGCACTGGCGCCGGGGCGGGCCGATGCGGTGGCGCTGCTGTCCGCGCTGCTGGCCGGGCGGCGGCTTGAGGGCCTGACCCTCGAGCCGGACGAGGTGCGCGCCGTCACCGCCGCGCTGCGCCACCCGGAGGCCGACCCGCAGGCCTTCGCCGGGCTCGCGGCCGGCCACCTGACGGCGCGCGACCCGTTCGGCCATGCCGCCCGGCTCGCGGCCGGGGCCGGGGCCGGGGCCGGAGGCGACGCGGCCGCCGCCTGGCTGCTGTCGCCGAAGGGGCGGCGGGCGCTGGCCGACCCGCTGCTGGCGGCACTTCTGGAGCGCGCGATCAACACCGATCCGCAGCTGGAGGCGGTGCTGACCGCGGCCCGCCGGCGCCTGCTCGAGGCCGCGGCCGATGCGGCGCAGGGGGCGGACGGGGCGGCGGCGCTCTGGCACCGGCGGGAGGTGGCCGGGTTCGCTGCGGCGCTGGCCCATCAGGCGCTGAGCAACGAGTTCGTCTTCGCCGAGACGCCGGAGGAGACGGCGCGCGTCGGCGCCGTGGCGGACGCCCTGGCGCGGCGCGCCCGGCCGGGCCGCGGCGACGAGCCGGTGGTGCTGGCCTGGGGGCTGTACCGGCCGCTCGACCGGCTGCCTGTTGCCGACGCGCTGCTGGCCGCACGGGCGGCGTTCTCTCCGGCGGTCGCCGCGCTGATCGACCGGGCGGTGGGCGAGCGGCGCGAGGAGGCCCGCCTGGGCGAGGCCGTGCCGGACCTGCTGCCGGCGCGCGACGCCGTGTCGGTGCGGGTGCGCGACCAGTACGAGGAGAACCCCTATCCGCGCTGGACCCGGCTGCGCCTGCCGCGGCCCGGCGGCTGGCGCGACGGCCTGGCGCCGTTCTTCGCGGCGGACGAGCTGGCGGCGCTCGGGCCGGCGCCGCGGGTGCTGGTCGCCGGCTGCGGCACCGGCCGGCAGGCGATCGCCGCGGCGGTGCGCTACGGCCCCGAGGCCGAGGTGCTGGCGGTCGACCTCAGCCGCGCCAGCCTGGGCTTTGCGGTGCGCATGGCGCGGCACCACGGCGTCGGCAATCTCCGCTTCGCGCGGGCCGACCTGCTCGACCTGCCGGCGCTGGGCCGCCGGTTCGACGTGATCGAATGCAGCGGCGTGCTGCACCACCTGGGCGATCCGGCCGCCGGGCTGCGGGCGCTCGTCGCATGTCTGGCGCCGGGCGGAGCGATGCGGCTGGCCCTGTACAGCGCGCGGGCGCGGCGCCACGTCGGCGCGGTGCGGGCCGAGCTGGCGGCCGACGGCCTGCCGACCACGCCCGAGGCGATTCGCGCCGCCCGGCAGGCGCTGCTGGCTTCCGACGGCGCGCCGGCCCGCGCCGTGGTCGCCACCTTCCGCGACGTGTTCTCGCTGAGCGGCTGTCGCGACCTGCTGTTCCACGTCCAGGAGCACCGGTTCGACCCGCCGGGCCTGGCGGCGCTGCTTGCCGGCGCGGGCCTGGACTTCCGCGGCTTTGTCCTGGCGCCCGAAACGGCCGCGGCGTTCGCCCGCCGCTTCCCCGAGCCGGCGCGGCGCCGCGACCTGTCCGCCTGGGCGGACTTCGAGGCGCGGCACCCGGACACCTTCGCCGGCATGTACGATGTCTGGTGCCGCGGGCCGGCCTGATCCCGGCCGCCGTCACCCCAGCCCGCCGTCACTCAGCCCGTTGCGCCGTTCCAGCTCCAGGATCAGGGCGCTGTGGTCGCGTTCGGCGTCGCCGTGGGCGACCAGGCCGGCGAACAGCGCCTCCACGGTGCGCATCACCGGCAGGTCCAGGCCCAGGGTCTCGGCCAGGGCGGCGGCGGTGTGCAGGTCCTTGAGCTGCAGGCGCGCCGCACCGCCGGGGTGCCAGTCGTGCTCCAGCATGCGCCGGCCGTGCTCGCGCAGCACCGGCGAATCGGCAAAGCCGCCCTGCATGGCCTCGTGCACCGCGGCGGGATCGACGCCGGCGCGGCGCGCCAGCAGCAGCGCCTCGCCCACCGCGGCAATCGCGGTGCCGACGATCATCTGGTTGCACAGCTTGGCCAGGGCGCCGGCGCCGGCCTCGCCGACCCGGGTCAGGCGGCCCAGCGCCGACAGCACGTCGGCGACGCCGTCGACCGCCTCGGGCGCGCCGCCGGCCATGATCGCCAGCGTGCCCGCGCGCGCCCCGGCCTCGCCGCCGGAGACCGGCGCATCGACATAGTGCAGGCCTTCGGCCAAGGCGCGGGCGGCCTGGGCCCGTGCGGTCTCCACCGGGATCGAGCTCATCACCACCAGCGTGCCGCCGGGCGCCAGTTCCGCCGCCGGCACCCCGCCGGCCGCATCCGTGCCGAACAGCACATCGTCGGCGACCGGGCCGCTGGACACCAGGCAGATTGCGACATCGCGCCCGCGCACGGCCTGCGACGGGACCTCCACGACCATCACGCCGTCCTCGACCAGCGGCATGGCCCGATCGCTGGTGCGATTCCAGGCGGCGACGTCGAACCCGGCCCCGGCCAGGCGGCGCGCCACCTGATAGCCCATGACGCCGGTGCCCAGCACGGCGATGCGCGGCGGCTTGATCATGGTCGGCCTCCCCTTTCGTCGCGTTTCCCGGCCCCGTCCGTCGACGATACGCCCCGCGCCCGGACGTCACGAGTGCGCTTATCGTATCGGGCGGGTGCGGCGGCCCGCCGTACGCACGGCCTTGCAACGCGCCGGGCGCCGCAATAGGGTTTCTCCACATTTCCTATGGTGACATGGAGCAACCAATGTCGTTCCTCGCCCAGGCGCTCGGCCGCATCAAGCCGTCCCCCACCATCGCGGTCACCACCAAGGCGCGCGAGCTCAAGGCCGCCGGGCGGGACGTCATCGGCCTGGGCGCCGGCGAGCCCGACTTCGACACGCCCGACTCCATCAAGGCGGCGGCGATCGCCGCCATCCGCGCCGGCCAGACCAAGTACACCGCGGTCGACGGCACGCCCGAGCTGAAGGCGGCCATCGCCGGCAAGTTCAAGCGCGAGAACGGCCTGGACTACACCGCCGAGCAGATCACCGTCGGCGCCGGCGGCAAGCACGTCATCTACAACGCGATGGTCGCCACCCTCGATCCCGGCGACGAGGTCGTCATCCCGGCGCCGTACTGGGTGTCGTACCCGGACATCGTCCTGCTGTGCGGCGCCGACCCGGTGATCGTGGACTGCCCGGAGCAGACCGGGTTCAAGCTCAAGCCGGCCGACCTGGACCGGGCGATCACCAAAAGGACCAAGTGGGTCATCCTCAACTCGCCGAACAACCCGACCGGCGCGGCCTACACCGCGGACGAGCTGAAGGCGCTGACCGACGTGCTGGTGCGCCACCCGCACGTGCACGTGCTGACCGACGACATGTACGAGCACCTGACCTACGACGGGTTCCGGTTCACGACCGTCGCCCAGGTCGAGCCGGCGCTGTACGACCGCACGCTGACCATGAACGGCGTGTCCAAGGCGTACGCCATGACCGGCTGGCGGATCGGCTATGCCGGCGGGCCGAAGGACCTGGTCAAGGCGATCGCCAAGGTGCAGAGCCAGAGCACGACCAACCCCTGCTCGATCAGCCAGGCGGCGGCGGTCGAGGCGCTGAACGGGACCCAGCACTTCATCCCCGAACGCAACGCCATTTTCAACGAGCGCCGCGACCTGGTCGTCGCCATGATGAACGACACGCCGGGCATCACGTGCCAAAAGCCGGAGGGCGCGTTCTACGTCTACCCGTCGTGCGCCGGCCTGATCGGCCGGACCACGCCGGGCGGCAAGACGCTGGCCAGCGACGAGGACGTGGCGACCTACCTGCTGGAGGCGGAGGGCATTGCCGTGGTGCATGGTGCGGCGTTCGGCATGTCGCCGTACTTCCGCATCTCCTACGCCACGTCGACCGAGGCCCTGCGCGAGGCGTGCACCCGCATCCAGCGCGCCGCCGCGGCGCTGCGCTGACCGGCGCGCCGCCGGGGCGGGACGGGCGCCGGCCGCGGACGGCAGCGGCGACCGCCGTATCGGGACGAGGGAGGAGGGGCGGACCATGACGCGTTCCTGGCAGACCGTGCTTGCCGCTGCGGCCCTGGCCGCGACCCCGGTCATGGTTCCCGCGTTCGCGCAGACCGCCCCGCCGGCCGAAGCCCTGGAGGAGGACTTCGCGGCCTTCCTGGACCGGCTGGCGGTCCCCTCGGGCAGCGTCGAGGTGCTGCGCGCCGACGACGGCACCGCCGAGCTGGCATTGCGGGACATCCGCATCCCCGTCGACGGCGACCGGCTGATCCTCGGCGACATCGATGTGTCTCTGGCCGGCCTGGACGGCGACGCGGTGGCCTTCGAAGCCCGCCTGGCCGCACCGGAGGTCCGGATCGCCGCACGCCGCGGCGGCGATGCCGTCATCCGCTTCGAGGCGCACGTCCTTCGCGGCGTGTGGTCGCGGCCGCTGCAGACCGTGCTCGACCTGGACCTGCGCCTGACCGGCATGACCGCCGGGCCGGAGCGCGGTGCGGCCGGCCTGCAGGCCGGCACGCTTGCCCTCACCGTCGCCTCCGAGCTGGTCGCGCCGGGCCGCTGGGACCGCCTGATCGCTTTGAGCGCCGCCGACCTGACCGCGCTGGAGCGCCGCGGCGAGGTGGCCTCGGCGGGGCGGCTGGACGTGCGGCTGGTCGGCACCGGGCTCGACCTGGCCGGCTACGCCGCGGTGCGCGAGACGCTGGGCCTGGTGCCGCACGGCGAACTGCCGGATGCCGATTCGCCCGAGGCGGGGCTGGAGCTGCTGACCGAGATGATCGGGGACCTGGTCGATCTGCCGGGGACCTGGGGCGCTGCCGTGGAGGCCGAGGGCGTGCGCGTCGAAGGCCGCGACGGCGCCGAACTCGACGCGCTGCGGGCCGAACTGCGCGTCGAGCCGCGCGACGACGGCCCGGCCGACCTGGTCTGGGAGCAGAGCGTGCGCGGCTTCCGCCCGGCGCGCCTCGACCTGCCGCCGGCGGCCCACGGCCTGGTGCTCGGCGATTTCGATGCGGAGGTGGCCATCGAGCGGCTGCCGGTCGCGGACGCCGTGCGCGCGCTGTACACCTCGCTCGCCGGCGGGGTCGGCGACGCCGAGACCCGCGGCGGTCTGTTCGGGATCAAGGCCCTGCTCCTGCTGGCCCGCCAGGACATCGCGCTCGCGGTGCGCCACCTCCGCTTCGACGCGCCGGAGCTGGGCATCGACCTGACCGGCCGCGCCCGGGTCAACCCGCTCGCCGCCCTGGCCGCGGAGGCGCGCTTCGAGCTGGTCGTGCGGGGGATGGAGCAGATCGTGGCCGCGGCGGCGCGGCGCGGCGACATGCCGGCCGACCAGATTGCCGGGTTCACCATGATCCAGGCCATGGGCGAGCGCCTGGCCGACCGGGACGGCCAGTCGGTGCACCGCTACGTTCTGGAGCTGGCGGCCGACGGCGGCATGCGCGTCAACGACTCCGACATCCGCCCGCTGATCGAGGCCGCCATCGACGAGGCGCGCTGAGGCCGACGCCCGGCCGCCCGCCCTACCCCGCCAGCGGCGCGAACAGCTGCTCCAGGTCGTCCTCGGACAGGGCGCCGCCGGCCTTGGCGCCGGGGTCGAACAGGCCCTCGGCGAGTTCGCGCTTGTGCTGCTGGAGCGCCTGGATCGTCTCCTCGACGGTGCCGGCGGTGAGCAGCTTGAACACGAACACCGCCTTGTCCTGGCCGATGCGGTGGGCGCGGTCGGTGGCCTGGTTCTCCACGGCCGGGTTCCACCACGGGTCGTAGTGGATGACCGTGTCGGCGGCGGTCAGGTTCAGGCCGGTGCCGCCGGCCTTGAGGCTGATCAGGAACACCGGCACCGCCCCGTCCTGGAACTGGCGGATCGGCGTCTCGCGGTCGCGCGTCTGCCCGGTCAGCTTGACGTAGCCGAGCCGGTGCCGGCCCAGCGCCTCCTCGATCAGCCCCAGCATGCTGGTGAACTGCGAGAACAGCAGGATGCGCCGGCCCTCGGCGACCAGCTCCGGCACCATCTCCATCAGCCGGTCGAGCTTGGCCGACTGCCGGACCTTGGCCGCCGCGGCCAGCTTGAGCAGGCGCGGGTCGCAGCACACCTGGCGCAGCTTGAGCAGGGCGTCCAGGATGGTGATGTGGCTGCGCGCCAGCCCCTTGCGGGCCACCTCGCGACGCACCTTGTCGTGCATCGACAGCCGGATGCTCTCGTAGAGATCGCGCTGCGGCCCGTCCAACTCGATGTGCTCGACCATTTCGGTCTTGGGCGGCAGCTCCGCGGCCACGCGGTCCTTGGTCCGGCGCAGCAGGAACGGCGCGACCCGGCGGGCCAGACGGGCGCGGGCGTCGTCGTCGCGGTCGCGTTCGATCGGCCGGCGGAACACGCGCCCGAAGCGCTTGGCGTCGCCCAGGAAGCCCGGCATCAGGAAATGGAACAGCGACCACAGCTCGCCCAGGTTGTTCTCCAGCGGCGTTCCGGTCAGGCACAGCCGGTGGCGCGCGGACAGCTGCTGCACGATCTGCGCGGCCTGCGCCTGCGGGTTCTTGATCATCTGCGCCTCGTCGAGCACGAGCAGGTGCCAGTCCCGCTCCAGCAGCGCATCCTTGTCGCGCGGCAGCAGCGCATAGGTGGTCAGCACCAGGTCGTGCTCCGGCACCGCGGCGAAGCGGCCGCGCCGGTCGGACCCATGCAGGGTCAGCACCCGGAGCTGCGGGGCGAAACGCTCCGCCTCGCGCCGCCAGTTCGCCATCAGGCTGGTCGGCGCGACGATCAGCGCCGGCCGGTCGAGCCGCCCGGCCTCCTTCTCCGCAGCGATGTGGGCCAGCGCCTGGACCGTCTTGCCCAGCCCCATGTCGTCGGCCAGGATGCCGCCCAGCCCGGCCCCGCGCAGGAACTGCAGCCAGTTGAACCCGGCGTGCTGGTACGGGCGCAGGCTGCCGCAGAAGCCGGCCGGCACCGCGGCCTCCGGGATCGCCGTCAGGTCGCGCAGGGTCTGCCCGACCGCGCGCAGCTGCTCCGCGCCCATCCAGCGCAAGCCCGCAGCGGCGGTGGCGGCCTCGAAGTCGGCCAGCTCGGCGGCGTGCTGCGGCGCGACGCGCAGCGTGCCGTCGTCGGCCATGCCGTTCAGGCCGTACAGCTCGTACAGCGCCTGCAGGATCGGCCGCACCCGGTCGGCCGGCAGGGCCAGGTGGCCGCCGCCCTCCAGCGGCACGAACAGCGGCCCGTCGTCCGCGCCCTCGCCCGCCGGCGCGCCGCCGGTGCGCAGCAGTGACACCAGGACCGGCAGCAGGCTGATCCGCTCGCCGTTGACGGTCACGCCGAGCTCCAGGCCGAACCAGTCGCGGCCGGTGCCCTCGCGCACCTCGACCGACCAGTCGGCGGCGTCGGGCGCCGCCACCTGGAACGGATAGTCGGGATCGATGTCCACCCGCCAGCCGGCAGCCCGCAGCCGCGGCACCTCGCGGAACACGAAGGTCATCAGCGCCTCTTCCGAGGCGATCGGCGTCAGGTCCGGGTTCGGCCGGATCAGGGCAAGGTCGCTGCTGTGCTCCGGCGGCACGTCGTACAGGAACAGCCGCGGCACCGGCGCGAAGCCGTATTCGTCGAGGCGCGCGTACGCCGCCTGCTCGGCCTTCCGGTTGCGGGCGATCGGCGTCAGGCTGTCGCCGTCGATGATCGCCAGGTTGCTGCGCGGGTCGGCGTAGGACACGGACAGCCCGCCGTAGTCGAAGCTCAGGCGGGCGAGCGCCACCTGTTCGTACCGGTCCGTCTGCGAGAGCGACGGCGGCGGCTCGCGGCGGGCGCGGCTCATCGGCCACCAGCCGACCTGACAGGACTTGCGCAGATGCTCGGCGAACAGCCGCAGGTGCGGCACCGGCGACGGCATCTGGCGCCTGGTGCGCCGGAACGTGCGCGGCGCCAGGTGCGGCCGGTCGGGGAAGCGGCGCGCCAGCGCCTCGCTCACCGACGCCGCCTCCGCCGCGGGCACCGGCGGCGCCTCCAGCAGGGCGGCGGCGACCGTATCGGGCAGCCCGGTCTCCAGCGGTCCGCACAGGCCGGCCGCGGCGTCCACGTAGAACGGCGGCGCCAGCGGCAGCACGGCGTCGGCGCCCTCGCCGGCGGCGCCGTTCTCGACCGCGCCCCCGACGACCAGCTCGAGCCGCTGGCTGCCGTCGTCGGTCGGGCGCCAACACGGCTCGGCGCGGCGCGGCGGCCCGGCGACGAGCGCCGGACCGTCGAGGCTCAGCCAGTGGCAGCGGCCGGTGTTCAGGATTGCTTGGAGTATCTCTCCGCCGTCCCGGCCGCGCAGCGGCTGCCCGACGACGCCGCGCCCCTGCCCGCGCTGGCCCAGACAGATGCGGCGCAGGATGTCCAGGTCGTTGGCGCGCAGGAACTTCGCCGGCGGATCATGCCAAACGTTCTCGGGATTGTACGGGTTGGGGCTCGGGCTGTAGCGGTCGTCCTTGAGCAGGCGGACGTTGAGCAGCGCGACGGTCGCCTGCGGGGACAGCGCCGGAGGTTTCAGCACATAGACCAGGCGCTGACGGATGTCCGGCGGGTACGCGTCGCCCCGCTCGGGCTCGATCACGGCGTCGAGGGACTCGAGCCAGGCCTGCAGCGGCTGGCCCAGCGCGGGCCGCGCCTCCGCGCCGGGCGCGCCGGGCGCTCCGGGCTGGAACGGCGCCGGCCCGGGCGGGCCGGGGGCGGCGGGCGCGGCCGCCGTGAGCCGCGGCCGCTTCAGCGCCTCCAGCAGCACAGCGGCGACATGCTTGCAGTTGTACCCGACGGGACACGTGCAATCACCGACGATGTCGACGCCGCGGCCGTTCGCCTTCAGCCGAACGCTCTGCCGGTAGGCGCGCGGCGCGGAGCCCTGCACGCTGCCGGTCAGATGGCCGTTGCCGTCGGCGGTCACGTCGCGCACCCGGCGCTGGCGCTGATAGCCGGCACCGCGGGTCAGGGCGCTGCGGCCGCAGGCGCGCTCGATGTCCCACTCCGAATAGGTCTTCATCGCCCTTCGACACTGCCAGACGGGCCGCGGCCGTCGCGGCCCGCCGCATCGACGGGAACCGGTGCTTGCGCGGAACGGTCATGTTCCGGCCGTTGGCCGATACCCGAAGACGACACTATATCAGAAGCCTCGCGCCGGTCGTGTACGCCCGGCCGTGCGCGCCGCCGGACCCGGCGCGGCCAGCCCGATCCGCAGCGAGCCGACGGCCCGCCCGCCGCATTCCCGAAGATAGCGATGCTCATCGACGTTCTCTATACCCTAGGCGGGTTCGTCCTGCTCCTGCTCGGCGCGGACTACCTGGTCCGCGGCGCGGTGGCCCTGGCGCGGCGGTTCGGCGTGTCGCCGCTGATCGTCGGGCTGACCGTCGTGGCGCTGGGCACGTCGCTGCCCGAACTGGTGGTGACGCTGCGCGCCGCGTACGGCGGCGAGGTGGGCATGGCCGTCGGCAACGTGGTCGGCAGCAACATCGCCAACATCCTGCTGATTCTCGGCGCCGGGGCGCTGGTCCATCCGATCGCCTGCGCGCGCCGGACCCTGGCCCGCGACGGGGTCGCCATGCTGGGCGCGATGGGCCTGTTCGTCGGCTTCGCCATCGCCGGCACGCTGAGCTTCTGGCACGGCCTGGCCGCGCTCGCCCTGCTGGCGGCGTACCTGTACGCGTCGTACCGCAGCGACACGGGCCCGGTCGCACCGGTGGACGAGGAGGACGTACACCCGGTGCAGGGATCGCTGCCGGTGATCCTGCTGGCGGTCGCGGCCGGTCTGGCGGCCGTCCCGCTGGGGGCGGAGCTGCTGGTGCGCGGCGCGGTCGGCATCGCGCGCAGCAGCGGGGTCTCGGAGGAGGTGATCGGCCTGACCCTGATCGCCTTCGGCACCTCGGTGCCGGAGCTGGCGACGACCGTGGTGGCCGGCCTGCGCCGTCACGCCGATGTCGCGCTGGGCAACGTGCTGGGCAGCAACCTGTTCAACACGCTGGGGATCATGGGCGTGGTCGCGGTGCTGATCCCGATCGACGTGCCGGACAAGATCATCCGGTTCGACCTGTGGGCGATGCTCGCTGCCGGGTTGCTGGCCCTGGTCCTGCTGCGCACGCGCTGGCGGCTGGACCGGCCGGAGGCGGCCCTGATGCTGGCCCTGTACGTCGCGTTCGTTGTCGCGCAGTTCTTCGGCGTCAACGAGCCGGCGACGACGGTCGCCGCGCAATGAGCCGGGAGCGCGGCGTAACGGGTTGAACACCGCCCAACGGCCCCTATCCTGTTCGCCATGTCCGAGCCCCGTTTCCATCCGCCGCCGCGCGCCGCCCTCGTGACCGGGGCGGGCACGCGAATCGGCCGCGCCATCGCGCTGGACCTGGGGCGCCGGGGCTGGGACGTGGCGGTGCACTACCGCAGTTCCGCCGGCGAGGCCGACGCGGTCGTGGCAGAGATCGCCGCCTCCGGCGGCCGCGCCGCCGCCCTGCGCGCCGACCTGCGCAACGAGACGGAGACCGCCGGCCTGGTGCCGGCCGCGACCGCCGCGCTCGGGCCGCTCGGGCTGCTGGTCAACAGCGCGGCGGTGTTCTTCATGGACACCGCGGCCGATGCCACGCGCGAGAGCTGGGACGATCACATCGAGACCAACCTGCGCGCGCCGCTGGTGCTGATCCAGGCGTTCGCCGCCGCGCTGCCGGACGACACCGCCGGCAACGTGGTCAACATCATCGACCAGCGGGTCTGGAACCTGACGCCCTATTTCCTGTCGTACACGGTCAGCAAGGCCGGCCTGTGGACGCTGACGCAGACGCTGGCGCTGGCGCTGGCGCCGCGCATCCGCGTCAACGCGATCGGGCCGGGGCCGACCCTGCGCAGCCCGCGCCAGAGCGAGGAGCAGTTCGCCCGGCACTGGGACAGCCTGCCGCTGCGCCGCCCGACCGACCCTGCCGAGATCGCCGAGGCGGTACGCTTCATCGTCTCGGCGCCGGCTCTGACCGGTCAGATGATCGCCCTGGACGCCGGGGAGCACATGGCCTGGGCACAACCGAAACGTGGTTTTGTTCCCGACGAATAAGGCCGCCGCCGTCCGGCCGGCGCGGCGAATAGGTTAACGTCACGTTACCGGCCCGTGTCACAATGGTCACGATCGGGCATTGGAAACCCTTGCGCAGCCCGGCCGCCGGTCCTCCGGCGATCAAATTGAGCAAAATGGAAGTCGGTTTTGCACACCTCCGATTCGCCGCTGCTCGCGGCTCGCGTCAACCGCAAAACGCACTTGCAAGCGGCTCGCGTCTTCCGATCCGGAAACGAATCGCTTATATTGATCAATGGCTTACGAACTATGCCCATTTCCTGTGCAAAGGCGCGAAACCCGCAGGGAGCCGCGCCCGGCATGCCTCATCCAGACCGTTATCTACAGAGTTTTCCACAGGCGTCGTGGATATCATCGAACCGTCATTGAACGGGCAATCCGCCTGCCGAAAAATGACGACTTCTTGAACGGTTAACGGACCCGCCTCAGATCAAGCGGCAAGATGGCGCAACCTAAAGACGGCGAGACCGCGACGACATCCGCCGGCCGGCGCACGGGCCCGGAGCACGGCGTGGCCGTCATCCAGGAAAACCTGAAGACCCTGCCCAACGCGCCGGGTGTGTATCGCATGCTCGACGCCGCGGGCAACGCGCTCTACGTCGGCAAGGCGCGCAGCCTGCGCAAGCGCGTCGCGACCTATGCCCAGACCGGCAGGCATTCCACCCGGCTGCTGCGCATGATCGCCGACACGGCGGCCATGGAGTTCGTCGTCACCCGCTCCGAGGTCGAGGCGCTGCTGCTCGAGGCCAACCTGATCAAGCGCCTCAAGCCGCGCTACAACATCGTCCTGCGCGACGACAAGACGTTCCCGCAGATCCTGATCACCGGCGACCACCCCTACCCGCGCATCACCAAGCACCGCGGCGCGGAGAGCACGCCGGGCCGGTATTTCGGGCCGTTCGCCTCGGCCGGAGCGGTCAACCGCACGATCACGGCGCTGCAGCGCGGCTTCCTGCTGCGCAACTGCTCCGACACCGTGTTCGCCCAGCGCACCCGGCCCTGCCTGCAGTACCAGATCAAGCGCTGCACGGCGCCATGCGTCGGCTATGTCGACGCGCCGGCCTATGCCGAGCAGGTCGCGCAGGCGGCGGCGTTCCTCAGCGGCGAGAGCCGCGAGATCCAGGACCGCCTCGGCGCCGAGATGACCGCCGCGGCGGAGCGCCTGGACTTCGAGGCGGCGGCCCGCTACCGCGACCGCATCCGCGCCCTGGCCGCCATCCAGTCCCACCAGGACATCAACGTCGAGGACATCGACGACGCCGACGTGATGGCCGCCCACCAGGACGGCGGCCAGACCTGCATCCAGGTCTACTTCATCCGCGGCGGGCGCAACTACGGCACCCGCGCCTACTTCCCCAGCCACGAGAAGGCCGACGACGCGGCCGCCGTGCTGGCCGCCTTCGTCGCCCAGTTCTACGACGACAAGCCGCCGCCCAGGCTGATCCTGCTCAGCCACGAGCCGGCCGAGGCCGACCTGATCGCCGAGGCGCTGTCGCTCAACCGCCGCTACAAGGTGCACCTCGCCACCCCCCGGCGCGGCGACAAGCGGCGCCTGGTCGAGCACGCCCTGGACAACGCCCGCGAGGCGCTGGCCCGCCGGCTGGCCGAACGGTCGACCCATGCCCGGCTGCTGGAGGGCGTCGCCGCGGCGTTCGGGCTGGACGCGCCGCCGCAGCGCATCGAGGTCTACGACAACAGCCACATCGGCGGCGCCAACCCGTACGGCGCCATGATCGTCGCCGGGCCGGAGGGGTTCGTGAAGGCCGCCTACCGCAAGTTCACGATCCGGGGCGCGGTGGCACCGGGCGACGACTACGCCATGCTGCGCGAGGTGCTGACCCGCCGCTTCGCCCGCGCGCTCAAGGAAGACCCGGACCGCGCCACCGGCACGTGGCCCGACCTGGTGCTGATCGACGGCGGCCAGGGCCAGCTCTCGGTCGCCGGCGAGGTGTTCGCCGACCTCGGCATCGACGACGTGGCGCTGGCGGCGATCGCCAAGGGCCCCGAGCGCGATGCCGGGCGCGAGCGCTTCTTCCGGCCCGGCCGCGAGGCGTTCCGCCTGGAGCCGCGCGACCCGGTGCTGTACTACCTGCAGCGCCTGCGCGACGAGGCGCACCGCTTCGCGATCGGCAGCCACCGCACCGGCCGGACGAAGCAGCTCGGGGCCTCGCCGCTCGACTCGGTGCCCGGCGTCGGCCCGCGCCGCAAGAAGGCCCTGCTGATGCACTTCGGCTCCGCCAAGGCCGTGGCCCGCGCCAGCCTGGCCGACCTGGAGGCGGTGGACGGCATCAGCCGCTCGGTGGCGGAGAAGGTCTACCGTCACCTGCACGGGGACGGTTGAGCGCGTAACGGCGGCCGGCGCATACCAGGCCGGGCGCAGCCCTGGTCGTGGCGCGCGCACTCCGGGTCAGACACGGCGACGACTTCCCGGAGCAGGTAACGCTGCTGTCGCTGGCGATGCCGACCACCAGCCCCTTGCGGCCGGCCAGGGGTTTTTGAACCCGTTCATCTGACGCCTCCAATGGGCCCCGGCGGGGCGCCGCCCGGCACGTCTCTACCAGCTCAAGAAGACGCCGATGGTGCCCGGCATGCCGCCGGAATAGTCCAGAACCTGCATGTGCAGGCGGCAGCCCTGCGGCTTGAGTTCCCGCTGCCAGTAGAGACCAGGATTACGCCTTTTCAACTGAATCCGCGCTACAATACCACTTTGATGTTTTAATGTACGAATGGCAGTGCGACGCTTTGTCCGGGCGACTGGCGACTGGAAATTCTCAAATTTTACTAGTCCCCTTTTGTGGGATGATACCATTTGCGATTGCCGTCGAGCAACGAGTGCAACGGCGCTCATACGGTCCCAAGAGGCCGGGACGGCGACGACGGGCGAGGGTGACGTCATGCGTACGAAGCTGTTTGGAACTCTGCTTGTCATGACCGTCGCGGCCGGCCTCGGCCAGGGCTGCGCGCTGCCGACCCGGCTGGACGCCGTGCCGAACGAGATGACCGCGTCTGCGACCATTCCCGGCATCCCAAACGCGCGCTTCTGGGTCGGCGACAATCCCGCGGACCTGATCGCCGCCGCCGGGGACGGCGCCCGGCGGCAGCAGGCCTACCTGCGCAGCATCGGGCACACCGGCCCGATGCCCAGGGCGTCGTTCCTCGCCGTCTCGGGCGGCGGCGAGGACGGAGCGTTCGGCGCCGGCCTGCTGGTCGGCTGGACCGAGGCCGGCGACCGGCCGGAGTTCACCCTCGTCACCGGCATCAGCACCGGGGCGCTGACCGCGCCGTTCGCCTTCCTGGGACCGGAGTACGACGACGAGCTGCGCGCGGTCTACACCGACCTCACGTCGGCCGACATCTTCGAGCCGCGGCGCTTCACGGCAGCGCTGTTCAACGATGCCATGACCGACACCTCGCCGTTGCGACGGACCATTGCGCGCTATGCCGACGAGGAGATGCTGCGCCGGATCTGCGAGCAGTACGAGCGCGGCCGCTTCCTGCTGATCGCCACGACCAACCTCGATGCGCGCCGGCCGGTCATCTGGAACATGGGCCAGATCGCCTGCAGCGGCCAGCCGGACGCCCTGGACCTGTTCCACAGCATCCTGGTTGCCTCGGCGGCCGTGCCGGGGGCCTTCCCGCCGGTCATGATCGACGTCGAGGTGGACGGCGAGCCGCACCAGGAGATGCACGTCGACGGCGGCGCCACCGCCCAGGTCTTCGTCTATCCGCCGGCGCTCGATCTTGGGCAAATGTCGGAGCAGCAGGGCGTGGTCCGCGACCGATCGCTCTACGTCATCCGCAATGCCCGCCTGGATCCCGACTGGGCCTCGACCCGGCGCAGCACCATGAGCATCGCCGGCCGCGCCATCTCCTCGCTGATCCAGACCCAGGGCGTCGGCGACCTCTACATTATTTACCTGATCGCCGAGCGCGACGGCCTGGACTACAACCTCGCCTACATCGGCGACGACTTCAACGTCCAGCTCCAGGAGCCGTTCGATCAGCACTATATGCGCGCCTTGTTCGACTACGGCTACGAGCGCGCCCGCAACGGCTATCCCTGGCGGGACGTCCCGCCCGGTTGGGAGACCATAATGGAGGCCGGGACGGAGGAACCGTCCTCCTGACCGTCCCGATCCCGACGGGCCCGGCCTTTCGGTCGGAGCCGGGCCCTCAGGGGTTCCGGACGGGTCGGCGGCACCCCGCCGCCGTCATCGTACGGGTTCGACCTGCTCCCAGCCTTCGGGGATCTCGGCGGTGAAGGTGGCCGGGTCGATCGGCTCGTTCAGCGTCCAGGAGGCGAAGGTGGCCATGTATTCGGGCTGGCCCTCGGCCGCGACGAACTCGATCACCATGCGCCGGGGCAGCGGCCGCTCGCCCTGCTCCAGCCAGAGCTGCCAGTCGGCCCCGGTGCTCTCCATGGACAGGTGATCGAGGCGCTGGTCCTCAAGGATCCGCTCACCAAGATGCAACGCCGACAGCAGGTAGGGCTCCTGCGCCGCATAGACGTCGCTGTACAGGATGTCGGCCAGCGGCAGGTTGAGGTCGTAGTCCTGCTGCATGAGATCGAGCAGGGCGTCGATGTCGCCGGGAGCCTCGATCCGCATATAGCGGTCCGCGTCCGGCATCGCCACCGTCAGCGTCTCGCCGTCGTACCACCCCTGCCGGACCGTGCCGTCGTCGAAGGTGGAGGTGAAGGCGAGCCGGCCGGGCCGGTCCACCTGCACGTCGTGGACGATGAACCGCTTGATCTGGATGCCCGACTCCCGGACCTCGTCAAAGAAGCTGACGGCGCGGAACGTCAGCGTGTCGGCCCCGGCGAGCAGGTCGGACACGGCGCGCAGGCGCTCCTCGGCCCGCGGGTCGATCAGGGAGGCCTCCTCCGGCGGCGCCTGCGGCTCGGAGCCCTCCTGCGCGGGCGCGCCGGCCGAGGACAGGCCGACGGCGGCTGCGACAAGGCCCGCCAGGCTCAGGTGCCGCAGCCGCAGGGTTGAGGTGTCAGCAGTCAGCATCGCCGGCTCCTCAGTTCCAACGGGCTGCCGTACGCCGCGAGGTGCGGCGCGCGACGCGGCGCGACTGGCCGACGACGCCGGCCGGCCCGTAGACCGGCGACGGCGCATAGGCCGGACCCGCCGGATACACCACCACCGGCCGGCGGTAGGCATCGTAGACGGTGACCGGAGCCGCCAGAGTTCCCGGGTTCACGACGATCACGTTGCCCGACACGTCATAATAGGTCTGCGCAACGGCCCCGTCCGTCGCGGCAAGCGCCGGCAGCGCCAGCGCGCCCGGCAGCAGCCGGAGCAAAAGCGCCCGTCTGGAAACGTTCATCAGCCTTCGCCTCCCGATTACCGGCCGGCGCCGCTCCCCTGCGGTGCGCGCGCCTACATATCCGATTGAGAGTATCCCAAACAAATAGAGAGGAACAATGGAATGCTATGACGGGTTGGGCGACCGCCGCCTCGGTAGACGACCGGCTGGGAGAGCCTGACCAGGGTGAGCTGTACCGTCGCGAGGTCGGCGGCGGGCCGCGTCCGGTAGCCCTGCAGCAGCCGCGACCCGGAGCCGGTCGACGGCACCAGCCGCTCGGTGGCGGAGACGCTATTCATACTGCTTCACGCATCGAGACATCATTGGCCAACGTTAGGTGTTAAACAATATCCACGATTCGCGCTCTCGTGACAGATATAAACCACGTTGGAAGGTCCATCTCTTGCGTCACAAGCAATTTTTCTTTACCTTTAGTATTTTCTAACCCCGTCTGTAACCTAGCCCCATCATGCCATGCCACTGCTTGCACAACGACCGAATAGGGGCATATGTTAAGCGGCATATCTCCTTTTTGCCGTTCCTTTTCCTGCTCAAGCAGCTCCCCCAGCCTTTTTACATTGATGTTCGCTATTTTCATCACGGTCCGAATGTTTTCGGCCAGCCTTTTTAGGTCATTTGGTAGAGAATCAGCTGGCCACATCTTTTTAAGTAACTCAATCACACTACTTATTGCTTCCGTGTTTCCCTGCGCCTTACCCAATGCTGCTGTTTTCGCCAAACTATCTGCCTCCTGAATGGATATTTCGGCGTGCTCTAGCATCGCCTTAATTTGGTAGGCAATTCTTTGGCGACTCCAGCTTACCTCATCCGTCTTATAAATAAGATCATGGGTCGCTATACCCCATGCATGTTGAAGAAACGTTTTCACTTGTATTTCAAAGGCAATATGTTCTATTCCGGTGCTCGGCAACGCTGGATCTGCCTTCACCCTGGCATAAAGACGCAGGTCGTCAAACGGGAACGCGTCCGGGTACTTGTGAGTAAACCTGTTATCCTGCGGCCGCCTCTCAAAAACCTCAAATATGTCTTTCACTTTTTGCTCCGCGTCGTTGACCTCAGTGAGATTCTTCACGACAAGCGTGCAAGCAAAGAAATCTTCGATAGTTTGCGGTTTGGGAATGCGTCCGGACTCCAATTTCAGGGCGACACTAATTTCTGTCTTTACGCGCGATTCATGATGCCATCTTCTCTCAACCGCGATCGGCCGCAATAACTGATCCACATGAGCCTGCAGCCGTTTGTTCGGCCCCAGCTGTTCTTCGTAAAGCCTTCGAATAGAAGAGACTACTTTCATGTTTAGTCATCAAGTGCCAGTTTGAGAGCTTTGTGCCGTTCCCGCCGGGGGGTGCTATCTGTGATGGCACCGCGCATGTTCGATGCATAAAGTCGAACAGCGTCTATGTCATCAGAGTAATCTAATTCTCTGCCTTCCAGTTCCTTTGTCACTTTTTCCATAAACAACGCATATTTTTCTGCCATATCATTAGCGCTCCTTCCTTGACCAGATAACGTCACGTAGGACCAAAGCGAATAGAAATGCGCTAAAGTTTTCGCGTATCTCTTTACACAGGAATTCACTTCATTCATATTCGACAAATAGCGCTTTACACCCTCAAATTCTTCCACAAATTCTTCCTCAACAAAATCCGGCGCACCTTCCGTTGGCGCATCATAATCAGCATAAAATCTATCAATAGTATCTTGATCAAACCCGATAATTTCCTTTTTTATTATTAATATTACAAGCTCTGATATAAATTGCACATCACTCATACGCTTGGCACGCGCCGCTGTCACAATACCAAATTCTCGCCATTCATACTTTTCTGCTTCTGCTTCCGCTACCGAAATAAGCCAGCCATCGTATTTTGCATGTCTTAGCTCCTGTGCCGTAAGCTTGCGGGCATTTCGGTTAATCCGCTCGAACACACTATTAACAATTGCATCATCAACGGATGGAAGCATTTCTACGGTAATAAGGTAGTTCCAGAATGTTCGTTTCGCATCTGCGTCAAGTTTTCCCCATTTCTTTCCCGCAAGGAGGCTGTTACCGAAGTCTTTTGGTATTGAAATCTGCCCATCAACAAAATCAAAAATAGTTTGAAGACGCTGCTTTCCATCAACTACATAATATTTTGTTTCCCCTTCATCGCTGATTGTCTTGTGCAAAAAAACGGCTGGGCATGGATAGTTATGAAATATCGTATCCAGAAAATATTGCTTGTCTCCGCGCGTCCAGACGCTTTTGCGCTGATATGGCGGATCTAAATCCAACTGATTTAACCGACGCAGGTCCAGGAACCAAGAAATATCTTGTGGACGCGGGGTTCGATCCATCATTGGTTAGCGCGCTCCAAAATAAGGAAACTAAGCATCTTTAGCATTTTGGGTCCCTGTCCTAAGTACGATGACATGGTCCGGCTCCGATGCGAACCATGCTAAACCCGACTTGAACAGTGCCCGCGGGACAGAGCATGAACGCCGCGCGCAAATGCTTGATTTATCGACGGCGGCTTGCGGCGCGGCCCAAAAATGTGGTGCTAAATTATGCAACATAATCCATTATAATACTTGACTTCTGCCCATTTCCTGCGCTGACAATGCCCCATGTTCGTGCGGGAAAAGACCATCAACGGCTACACCTACCTCTACCTCGTCGAGAGCGTGCGCGAGGGCAAACGCACGCGCCAGCGCATCATCAAGAACCTGGGGCGCAAGGAGGCGGTGCTGGCCGGCGGCGACCTCGAGCGCCTGCTGGCCTCCGTCGGCCGCTTTGCCGAGCGCAGCCAGGTCCTGTCGCGGCTGGAGGCGGGCGACAGCGCGGGTTTGCGCTGCCGCCGCATCGGCCCGCCGCTGCTGTTCGGGCGGCTGTGGGAGGAGACCGGCTGCCGCGCCGTGCTCGAGG